>OKVY01000019.1_pt1 | contig 145370 bp, 135 predicted proteins | sample 1606931 | NCBI WGS metagenome assembly OKVY01 (sample SAMN03281017, study PRJEB24777) | human gut metagenome | isolation source: fecal sample PR221 from 1 month old male Chinese infant, caesarean... | reverse complement strand
GTTAATCCGTATGTCACTGGTTCGAGTCCAGTCAGAGGAGCCAAATTTAAGAAGCCTGCTTTCGAGCAGGCTTTTTGTTTTTCTGTCCCTGATATTTCTTCTGCACCCGATATGCAGTCGGGCTTTTGGCATTTCGCTTCGATGATGTAGCGCTCAGCAAACTTCCCTGCCTTGCCGCAAAATCTCAACTCAGAATGGCTTCCAGTCGGGCCAGCACTTCATTCACGACAGCATCGGGTATACGTTCCAGACGCTTGCCATTTCGGGCCTCCATATCAATAGTTCCCGGCTGATCGCAGCGAATCACACCCGTGGTTTTCGTTCCCGCACCGTCCAGTGAGACGGCAAAACCCGCCGCTCGGGCAAAGTTTCCGCCACTGGTGACCGGAACAACAACGGGCAAACGGGTGAGTGCATTAAATGACGCGGGAGAAACGATAAGCACTGGACGTTTTCCGCTTTGTTCATGCCCGGTGGTCGGATCCAGTGAAACGAGCCAGATTTCTCCTCTGTCCATTTACAGGATCTCCTTACCCATCGCAGGTGCATCAATCCATTGCCGATCCTCTTCGCTTATTTCGGCGTGCGGATCACACTGCGCCAGCAATTCCTCAAGCGAGTAATGTGGCCGTTTCTGGGGTTCAATAATCAGGCAGCCATTCTCAATGGTCATACCCACTTCGCTATCCGTCGACAGCCCCAGGGTTTTCAATACGGCAGGAGGAACCGCCAGCATGACGGATCCCCCAACCTTTTTAAGGCGAGCGATATACATAGAACACCTCCAAATATTATATTTTAATATAACATCAGAGGCTGCATGTGTGCAATTTTTAGTCAAATTCATGGTGGCTGGTGTCCTTACCCTTGCGAAGCCCGATAATCCATAGGGTGATCGTTGCGGCTGTTTTCAAAGACAGCAGCGTTGCCGATAAGAAAAGGCAATCTCCCCGTTTTTCTCACGTCATAGAGCATGTCGTTCACGCAGTATTGCGGCGCGCATTAAACATGTCCGATAGTAGAAAATGGGTTATACGGTTCAAAGGATTTTGACGAATTAGATAATCAAATTGCGGCGCAGTTTCAATATCAGGGCTGCGCCGGAGAGATATCAGCGATAGCGTGAAGTCCAGATTTTTTCGGGCGCATATCACTAACGCAACGGCGTACAAAAAAAACGAGCAGCAGGTCATAGACTTCTACTCATTTTCCAGCCAGTCAATGAAGAACTGAGTGAAGGCGGTAACCGGCAGCGGCTGCAGCCGTCGCTGCGGATAGACAAATTGCAGGCCGACATTTTTTTTATCAAAACGGCTAAAGCCAATAAAACTTTCCGCAAACAGCAGTTGCAGCCTGCCCTGCTCCACATCACGCTTTACATCCCACCATGATTTGCTGGCAATACCCGCATCAGCCAATACCCACTGGCGGAGTAGCGCACCATCGTCGCATACCATGGCTGGGGTAAAACGTAATGCGCTCTGTTTACCATCATACTCAAAACGCCATTCGTTCATAACCATGCCACGCAGCTCCAGGGCCAGGCATCGGTGGCGGTGTAAGTCCTCAATGGTATTGGGTGTGCCTGCCGCCCGGAGATAATTGGCTGAGGCGACCAGTACCCTATGATTCGGGCGGATATTTCTGACGACCAGGCTGCTGTCTGGCAGGTTTCCGAAGCGAATGCTCATATCCAGACGGTTGGCGACAAGATCTTCGACATTTTCGCCCAGGTACACCGAGCATTTCACTGCCGGATGCTGGCGGGAAAAATCGAGCAGCGCCGGGCTGAGGTACTGCCGGCCAAAATCAGAGGGGGCCGAAATGCGGATATTACCGCTGAGCACCCCTTCTTTTTGGGTAAGCAGCGACTCCGCGTGGTTCATTTCCTCCAGTACACGTAGTGCAGCGTGATAGAACTCCTCACCGGCACGCGTCATCGTAATGGCGCGGGTGGAACGGTGGAATAGCCGGGTCTGATAACGCTCTTCAATCGCCTTTAGTCTGGCGGTCATGGTGGCCGCTGAGAGCCCCATACGGCGACCAGCGGCTGAAAGCCCGCCAGCCTCCACCACTGCAACCAGCAGTGCCATATCTTCGAGCTTTCCCATTATTCAGAAATCCTGAAAAGACAATCATATTTTAATGCCATTATCAAAATATCTCTCGCCACGTAAAGTATTTTCACAGATACATTACGGGGGACAGAAAATGCAAAATCGGACACTTTTTGACAGCTACCACTTAAAGGCTCTGAGCCTGAAAAACCGGATCGTAATGGCACCAATGACCCGGGCGCGGGCGTTACAGCCGGGAAACATTCCTTCCGCATTAATGGCGGCGTATTACCAGCAGCGCGCCAGCGCGGGTTTGATCATTACCGAAGCCACGCAGATTTCACCACAGGGCCAGGGATACTCCTGGACGCCAGGTCTGCACTCCGCTGAACAAGTTGAAGGATGGCGATTGAGCACAGAAGCCGTTCACCGTGCCGGAGGGATTATCTTTTCCCAGCTCTGGCACGTTGGGCGCATGTCATATGCGGGTTTCCATGAGGATGGTAAACCTGTCGCGCCGTCTGCACTCGCGCCCGATGCTCAGGTATGGGTTGTTGATGAGCAGGGGAAAGGACATATGGTTGACTGCCCGCAGCCGCGGGCACTTGAGCATACCGATATTCAGCAGATTATTGCTGATTATCGGCAGGCCGCATTAAACGCCATTAACGCCGGATTTGATGGTGTTGAGGTACATGGCGGTAATGGTTACCTGATCGATCAGTTTCTTCGCCGGACATCGAACAAACGTACCGATGAGTACGGCGGCAGCCTGGCTAACCGGATCCGTTTTGCGCAGGAGGTGCTGGATGCCATCAGCGACGCCATCGGCAATACGCGCACGGGCATACGCCTTTCCCCATTCATCACCCAGCGCGGAATGAACGACCCGCAGGTGACTGAGGCGATCCTCGCGCTGGCTGCATGGTGTGAAAAGAAAGGTATCGCCTATATCCACCTGGCAGAGGCTGACTGGGACGATGCCCCACAGGTACCTGCTGATTTTCGTGAAACTTTACGCGCCACCTTTAGCGGTACCCTTATTGTCGCTGGAAATTATACCCTGAACAAAGTGGACAAACTCCTTAAGGCGGGGCTGGCCGACCTGTTTGCCTTTGGCCGTCCGTACATTGCCAACCCTGACCTGCCGTACCGGCTCAGGAATAACCTTCCATTAGAGACCATAAGCGATCCCGCCACGCTTTTTGGTGGAAACAGCGCAGGCTATACCGATTACCCATTTTATAAAACTGACGAGACGTAACAGGATGGTGAAAAAAACAGTAATCATCGGCGGAGCTTCCGGCATTGGCTTTGCCGTGGCTGGCGCTCTCGCTGAACAGGGAGAAAGCCTAATCCTTGCAGGACGGGACAGCGGAAAGCGGATGCAGGCCAGGGACATCGCAAAAGCTATCTGTTTGTTATGGACAATCCGTTTGTTACCGGAACCCTACTGGATATCGAAGGCGGCGCGCTGATTAACTCATCCTGACGTTACACCCACAGGCGGCTGAAATGCGCCCGAGTCACCTGTTTCCCTTAGGCAACAAAAAGAACATTCTTATGAAAAAGTTGACGCTTTATCCTCAACGACTGGCGGCACTTATGCTTCTTCCCATGGCCAGCGCTGTGTTTTCTGCACCGCTTGAACTGGTAAAACCCCATGAATTAATTGCGGAAAGCCAGTTATCTTCCGCACACGTGGCGATGCTTGAAACTGTCGCAAGACGTTACGCAACATTCTGGAATACGGGCGATGAAGCCCTGGCCCGTGAGGCATTGGCCGATAATTTTGTCGATAAGACACCGCCCGAGGGGCGCAAACAGGGACCAGAAGGCGCGCTTCTGGCCTCACGTGCCTTCCGTACCGCCGTCCCGGATCTGAGTTGCGAGGTTGAGCAGATGATCATTGCAGGCGATCGCGTGGTATCGCACCTTCATTTTCGCGGGCATTTCACGGGAACCTTCGGCAAATTGAAAGGTAAAGGCCAGAAGGTTGATTTTATCGCGACGGATATCTATCAGGTCAGGAACAATAAAATTATTGCGAACTGGCATCTTGAAGATAACCTGACCCTGATGAAACAACTGGGCGTGTTATAAAATGGCTGCCCGGAGCGGTGATATTGTCAGGCAGTTTGGCAAGGGTTGAAATATTTCAATATCCGTCCCTGGCATCTGCACGCCGACACCGCGCAAGGTGGCGATAAATAAGGGGCAGAGGTGCACGCTCTGCTCAATTCTTCGCTCCCGGATAACATCCAGACATTTTGCGCATACAACCTATTATTCGACCTCGCCAATGATCATTCCTCTCTTCTCGCCTATTATTGCCAACGTCAAGCAAAGGAACCCACCACATGGACACCCGCCAGCTCAAACAAGCCTACGCACACCTCGTTGCCGGTAAATATTATAAGGTGGCGAAAACCTTCGTCGATTACGACGGAGTCACCCGTTTTGAAGGCGAAGTCTGGAAGTTTGTTGGTTCCAGTTTTTTGGCGTATGAAAGTGGGCTGTCGCTGTTTTTCAAAATCAAAGGAAAGGTCGTGCAGGTGAGATTACAGGCTATCCCGGAAGAACAAAGCCATATCACTGAACATCTCGACCAGTATTTTGTTGAACATAACCCGAGGTGGCAGTTCTGGTGATACGTCGCGCCGCAGAGTGATAATAAAACGCGATGAAGAACGGGTTGCGACGCACGTGATAACCTCTTATTTTGAAGACATTTCTTCCCCCATTGAGGGGCAATATTGCGTCAGCTAACGAGGGAAAATGGAACGCTTGTTTGTCTACGGGACACTACGTCCGGGTCACTCTAATGCTTATATTCTGGAAAACATTGGTGGTGAATGGCTGCCGGGTTATGTGACGGGCACGTTTTATGAACGCGGCTGGGGTGCAGCAGCGGATTTTCCGGGGATTGTGTTACACAAAAACGGGCCGCAGGTTCAGGGTTACCTGTTTACCTCGGATAATCTTGAGGCGCACTGGCCAATGCTGGATGAATTTGAAGATGGCTACGATCGCGTTGAAGTTGACGTCATCACCACAAATGGCGAGCAGGTCAGCGCATGGATTTATCAGCTACAACCTCAAACGCAGCCGTAAGCGATGTGAATGTAACGCCTCGCCTGTTTGCACAGTGCGAGGCGTTATTGCTTTTTAATCGCGCCAGCCCATCGCCGGAGCAACATGTTTCAGAATGGACTCAATCACATGCACATTGTATTCCACGCCCAGTTGATTCGGCACCGTCAGCAATAAGGTGTCCGCTTCGGCAATCGCCTCATCCTGTTTCAACTGTTCAACAAGCTTGTCCGGCTCGGCGGCAAAGCTGCGCCCGAAAATCGCGCGGGTTTTCTCGTCGAGGAAACCGACTTTATCGCTGTCATCACGGCCTGAGCCGAAATACATCCGGTCCCGATCGTTCATCAGGGCAAAAATACTGCGGCTGACCGAAACGCGTGGCGTACGGGTGTGCCCCGCTTCCGCCCAGGCTTCTCGATAGGCACGGATCTGTTTTGCCTGCTGAATGTGGAACGGCTCGCCGGTTTCATCATCTTTCAACGTCGAGCTTTGCAGGTTCATCCCCAGCTTCGCCGCCCATACTGCGGTGGCGTTAGAGCCGGCGCCCCACCAGATACGCTCACGCAGCCCGTCGGAAAATGGCTCAGGACGCAGCAAGCCCGGCGGGTTCGGGAACATCGGCTGCGGATTGGGTTTCGCAAAACCTTCACCGCGCAGCACATCCAGCAGCACTTCGGTGTGCCGACGCGCCATATCTGACTCGTTTTCCCCCTCAGACGGGACGTAGCCAAAATAGCGCCAGCCATCAATAACCTGTTCCGGGGAGCCACGGCTGATGCCCAGTTGTAAACGCCCACCGGAGATCAAATCGGCCGCACCCGCATCTTCTGCCATATAGAGCGGGTTCTCGTAGCGCATGTCGATAACGCCCGTGCCAATTTCAATGCTGCTCGTTTTCGCCCCAATCGCCGCCAGCAGCGGGAACGGCGAGCTTAACTGGCGCGCAAAATGGTGCACCCTGAAATAAGCGCCATCGGCTCCGAGTTCTTCGGCGGCAACCGCCAGATCGATGGATTGCAGCAGCGCGTCAGCGGCCGAACGGGTTCCCGACTGCGGCGACGGCGTCCAGTGACCAAATGACAAAAATCCAATCTTCTTCATGACGTGGGTCCTTATTCTCAGGGATATGTCGGCAGCAAATAACCTCACTGCCTTTGATGCTCACTACTCTACGCATTACCCGATGAGAATAAATATCGTTTGTTTAACATAATGCATCAAATTAATTGACTAACCTGCGGGAAACCGCTTATTTCACATTCAACAACGCCGCTTCCATCAGTTCCCCCAGCTTCGCTCGCGCACCGGTATCTGCCACATTCCCGTGCCCGTGCGCCAGCATAATCCCCAGATTGCCCGGCGATGGCAGCGTACTTCCCGCTACGCGAAGATGAACGGGCATCCCGACACGCGTGCGTAGCGTGATGCCGAGCCCCGCCTGCACCGCCGCCCAGATACCGCTCAGACTGTGGCTGACAAACACCACGCGCCAGGGAATACCCGCCCGATCCAGGCAGGCGATGGCGCGTGAGCGCATCAGGCATGGGTTGTCAAACATCACCAGCGGCAATGGCTCGCCCTGTGCCAGCAGCGCGCTAATATCCGTTTCCGGATGCTGTATCCACTCAAGCTGACACTGACCGAGAAGTTTCCCCTCGCGCGGGCTGTTTTCCGATTGCCACAAAAGTGCCATATCCAGGGCGTCGTCATCCAGCGCCGAGAGCAGCGCCTGATTGCGATCCACCCGGGCGATGATCCGCAGCCCCGGATGGTGGCGCCTGAACTCGCCCAGAATGCCGGGCATCAGTGATTCGCCAAAATCTTCCTGCATACCAATACGGATCTCTCCCTGTAGCAGCTCGCCTTTCAATGCCCGCTGCGCCTCGTCATTGAGCGCCAGCAGACGACGGGCGTAGCCCATCAGGATCTCGCCATTGCGGGTTAATGCCAGGTGGCGGCCCTGCTTCACCACCAGTTCGGCATCGCACTGCTGTTCCAGCTTTTTAAGCTGTGCGCTTACCGCTGAGGTCGAGCGGCACAAGCGGCTTGCCGCCAGCGCAAAGCTGCCGCACTCAATGCCGGTTACAAAACTGCGCAGCGCGTCGAGGTCGAGCGTCAGGGGAAGTTTGTCCATTATCGTCCTGAAATACGGGATGGTTAGTCGTGGATAATTTGATTTTCAGAACGAAACTATGACGCCAGAATCGCTTCACTGTCAATACGGAGAGAAAACCATGGCTAAATCCCTCGATCGTGAAACCCTGGCCCGCGTTGCGCCGAAGCTGGCCGAACTGAGTCAGGACGTGCTGTTCAATGATATCTGGCAACGGGAGGCGCTTTCTCCACGCGAGCGCAGCCTGGTCACACTGGGTGCGCTGACGGCGCTGGGCCGCGTGCAGCAGCTTCCCTGGCATATTAATTTCGCACGGCAAAATGGCCTGAGCCGTGAAGAGATAGCCGAAGCCTTCACCCACCTGGCGTTCTACGCGGGCTGGCCTGCGGCAGTATCTGCCCTCGGCTGTCTGGAAGAGGAGTAAGCGTATGCCCTTCACCCGTATCACTCTGCGCCAGGGGTATAGCGACGCGCAGATCACGCAGATTTCCGACATCCTGCAGCAGACGCTGGAGGACGAATTTTCCGTTCCGTCCGGTGACCGTTTTCAGGTATTTGAAGCGCTACCGGTCAACCAGCGCGTGTTTGACCGCCAGTATAAAAGTGGCGGGCGCAGCGATAATTTCATTCAGTTTCATATTCTCGCGGGGAAACCCCGCACGCCTGAGCAGAAGCAAAATCTCTGCCGCGTACTCTGCCAACGGCTACAAAGCGCGCTGAATATTCACCCGGATGATGTGATGGTGATGATCCAGTTTAATACCGCCGATGAGTGGAGTTTCAGCCAGGGTCGGTTGTTGTCGGAGGAGGCGTGATGATTGTGATGCAATACCGCTTTACTCTGCCTGCCGACTACGACATGGCGGTGATTGAGACACGCATCCGGGAGAACGGCGCAAAGCTGGACGGCTTCCCTGGCCTGCTGGTTAAGGCGTATCTCTTTTCCCGGCGCGAGGACGCGCATTGCGCTGAGAATCGCTATGCGCCGCTGTATGTCTGGAGAAATCCCGAAGCGATGGCGCGTTTTTTACAGAGTCCCGGCTTTAAGAAGCTGACAGAGGATTTTGGCTGGCCGCAGATTGATACCTGGCTGGCGCTGCGTCTTCCCGATATTGATGAGGTGCGCAATGCTGCCTGGCTGTCGATGAGAAAGCAGCCAATTACTGCACACAGTAACCTGGCGACCCTGGCGCTGGAGGGGCAACTTTGCGCGTGGGATGTGAGCCGCTGGCAAGGGTTGCAAGTGTATCCTGGCGCTGCGCCGCAGGCGGGTTGCGAGAATTACCGGGTTGGGTATGTGGCGGCAGGTGGATAAGCAAGGCGGCATATCAGTACAGTTATCGTTATGAATAGCGAGCCTTTCGGCCTTAGTTCGTCCCATTGCCCTCGTATGTGTCTGTTACAATTTTATAATGTCTCAATTTCGAGCTCAGTCCCAGGGAGCGTCAATAAAATTAATCATGAGGAGATACGGGAAACACATGGAATATTATCGCACTAAGACAATGCATCAATACTACCGGGATGTTTATACTGCTCAATTGAAAATATCAGAAACGGGTAACTTACCCTTAATGAAAATAATTGAGTTTACGTATCTCCGTTCCCTGGATTTATTCTCACTTTATCAAAATATACTTTCTATTGACTCAGGCCTCCCGGAAAAGCATGATAAGGGTCTAAAGAAAATACTATTAGCCATTGGCATGTCGAATCTTGCATTAGATAATGTCTGGCATGGACAACAGACCAAACTCCCACAAGATTATATTACTTCCATTAAAAATTGCATTTTTGCCGCACTGGAATACCACCCAAATCTCGAATATCTGGAAATAGCTATCAAAATATTATTTCGTGTGGGCGATATTGAAAGCGTTATTGAACTGGTAAGCAAAAACAGTGAACACTTGTTGCATTCTCCGGACATTCTCAAGATTATGTTGCTCATTTCGAACATTGAAGAGAATTATGAAGATGCTTTAGCGTTGGTAAAAATACTGATAGCGGACCCTGAACTGATTGGTGAAGACCCGTTAGCGCTGCTGATGACTGTGTCTACCATTTACAAGAACGGTGGTATTCCGGAAGACTATATCGACTTCAAAAGCTTATTTAACAACAATCTAACCATTCCTCAGGATGAATATATTATTGCCATACCACCAGCAAAAGTGAACGAAAACACTACTATTTTGGTTTGCTGTGACCCTGGGTATTTCGAAAAATTCGCTATTCATCTGACGCGGTCTATTTATCATACCAATAAGGGTGAATTAAATCTTCATTTCCATATCTATAATATAAACAATCATATCCTTACAGACATCAAAAAATATGCAAACAGATTCCCGGAATTGAATATTTCATGTACTTCAGAGGTTGTCGAACAAGACGAAAATAAAAAAACTGCTTACGCATCCAAGCGATTTATTTTCGCCGAGCATGCTCTGAAGTTATTGTCAACACCGGTGTTAATTGTCGATGCAGACAGTTTAATCCGTAAACCATGGAAAGAGATTAGTAATTGGGTTGAGGGTAATGATCTATTGGTAAACAAACCTGAAGTGTCTCCCTTCTGGGAAAGTATTATCGGTGGATTCGTGTGGTTGGGTGGCAAAGAGCAGTCGACAAGTTATATCAAAAAAGTGTCCCTCTTTTTGCGCAGCAACTTTGCTCAGGGCAATTACCCATGGTTTATCGACCAGGTCGCATTAAGTGCCGTGATGCATGAAATGGAAAAACACCAGCCAGTTCTTAGCCTACCTACGGAGTGGGGAGTTGATATCAAGCACAACGAGCAAAGTTTTGTCTGGGCTGTCACCACGATTAAAAAAGGCAATAAAAAATATGAAGCATATCAAGCATTTCTAGAGGAGCAGTATCCCGCTTAAATAACCCCTGTGCATAAAAAAACCCTCAATAGCGTAACACCATTCCCTTAAGATGTTTTGAGCGTAAGGGATACAGATTTTTGTAATTCGAACGGCCCTTTCTTTGGGCTGTTTTCTCTTTCATAGCAGGATAACTGTGATTTCCTCCCTGAACACAGCGCCAGATTAAGCAGCAAAACGAGGGAATTTCTGATGTGCCATCAACTGTAAAGAGCCGCAGATCTTGCCAAAGGCCATTCTTATTCTCCTGTTGAGTCCAGGGCACAACCATCGACATGAAGAGTTCATGAAACAGTTCACCGATGAGCCGGGCCATGGAACTGGCGGAGGAAACGGCCAAAGTACATACCCACAATCAGCCATACCACGAGTTCTCAGGGGAACTTAAGTTTACGGATACTGGCCTTATTAGCGGAATCAAGCATTGATAAATCCGCTTAGGGGGAAAGGCATGCTGAAAACAGGAAAGTAAAGCGTGTTCAGCCCAGGTCTGCGTATCGTCAAGCCAGATCGAAAGCGTAAAAAACCACCTGCATAGCAGGTGGCATTGATTTCGCCCCATAGGAGCGCACTAAGTCCAGACTCAGAGAGCCTTCCCTTCACACTTCTTTCAGTGGAAGCTGGCTCTCTTCAACTTCCTGTGTTTCCTGATACTTCACGTACTTTCTTATCATTTCTTCGTTTATACCTACGCTATCGACACAATAACCTCTTGCCCAAAAATGATTCCCCCACAGCTTGTTCTTACGCAAGTAGGGAAATTTACTGAACAATCGAAGGGTTGTTTTACCCTTTAAGTGCCCTATTACATGGGAAATCGAAAGCCGTGGAGGCACTTTTACCAGCAAATGGACATGGTCTATCTGGACATTCAGCTCCACTTCTTCTATCCCGAGCTGCTCACTTGAGATCCTTATCTGCTTATAGACCTCTTTTCCAACATTGTTCCTAAGGATGCGAAATCGGTACTTGGGTGTCCATACGATATGATATTGACAACACCAGAGCGCATGAGATGCTTTCTGGAATCTACTCATGGTTAAATCCTTATCAGTTATGGGGATAAGAAATTCGGATTTTCCCATGAGTAGCATCACTGGCAGAGCCAACTTATTGCTGACCACCTCCATAGGAGGTGGTGTTCATGCAGGGATAAAAAACCCCGCCGGAGCGGGGTTTTGAGTTACAGCCAACAGGTTACGCTTTGGCGCGACTGGCAATGATATCGTCCGCCACATTGCGCGGGGCTTCCGCGTAATGGTGGAACTCCATGCTGTAGGTCGCGCGGCCCTGTGACATGGAACGCAGCGTGGTGGAGTAACCAAACATCTCCGCCAGCGGCACGTCAGCGCGGATAATCTGGCTACCGAAGCGCTCTTCCATGCCCTGCACCATCCCGCGACGGGAAGAGAGATCGCCCATGATATTCCCGGCGTACTCTTCCGGCGTTTCCACTTCCACATGCATAATCGGCTCAAGGATCGCCGGGTCCGCTTTGCGCGCGCCATCTTTAAAACCGAAGATCGCCGCCATACGGAAGGCCATTTCCGAGGAGTCGACGTCGTGATACGAACCAAACGTCAGGGTCGCTTTTACGTCCACCACCGGATAACCCGCCAGCACGCCGTTGTTCATGGCTTCGCGCAGCCCTTTTTCCACAGACGGAATGTACTCGCGCGGCACCACGCCGCCTTTGGTGGCATCTTCAAACACGAAGCCACTGCCCGGCTCCAGCGGTTCAAGGCTCAGCACAACATGTCCGTACTGCCCTTTACCGCCGGACTGGCGCACAAATTTCCCTTCAATCTCTTTCACCGCTTTACGCAGGGTCTCGCGGTAAGTGACCTGCGGACGCCCGATATTCGCTTCCACGCCAAACTCACGTTTCATACGGTCGACGATAATTTCCAGGTGTAACTCACCCATCCCGGAAATAATGGTCTGCCCGGACTCTTCGTCAGTGTGCAGACGGAACGACGGGTCTTCAGACGCCAGGCGCTGTAAGGCGATACCCATTTTTTCCTGGTCCGCTTTGGTTTTCGGCTCAATCGCCAGCGAAATCACCGGTTCCGGAAACTCCATGCGCTCCAGGGTTATCACCGCATCCGGATCGCTCAGGGTGTCGCCGGTGGTCACATCTTTTAGCCCCACACAGGCGGCAATATCGCCCGCCCGCAGCTCGTCGACTTCATGGCGATCGTTGGCATGCATCTGCACGATACGACCAATACGCTCTTTTTTACCTTTCACCGGGTTCCATACCGCGTCGCCTTTTTTCAGCACGCCGGAATAGACACGGATAAAGGTCAGTTGACCCACGTACGGGTCGGTCATCAGTTTGAACGCCAGAGCCGAGAACGGCTCATCATCGTTCGGATGACGTTCCGCAGGCTGGCCTTTTTCGTCCACGCCCTGAATCGCCGGAATATCCAGCGGCGACGGCATCAGCTCAATCACCGCGTCGAGCATGCGCTGCACACCTTTGTTTTTAAAGGCGCTACCGCACAGCATCGGCTGGATTTCCCCGGCCACGGTGCGTTTACGCAGCCCGGCGATGATTTCCGCTTCGTCCAGATCGCCCGTTTCCAGATATTTGTCCATCAGCTCATCGCTGGCTTCGGCCGCCGCAGAGACCATTTTTTCACGCCACTCCTGGGCGGTGGCCAGCAAATCATCCGACACAGGCGCATAGCTAAAGGTCATCCCTTGTGTGGCGTCGTCCCAGACAATAGCGCGCATTTTGATGAGGTCCACCACACCGGTGAAATGCTCTTCCGCACCGATAGGGATAACAATCGGCACCGGGTTCGCTTTCAGGCGGTCAATCATCATCTGCACCACGCGGAAGAAATCCGCGCCGGGGCGGTCCATTTTGTTGACGAACGCCAGGCGCGGCACATGGTATTTGTTGGCCTGCCGCCAGACGGTTTCCGACTGCGGTTGTACGCCGCCAACGGAGTCATAAACCATCACTGCGCCATCCAGTACACGCATGGAACGTTCCACTTCAATGGTGAAATCCACGTGCCCTGGGGTGTCGATGATATTGATGCGATGCGGCTCATAACCTCTGTCCATACCTGGCCAGAAGCAGCTTACCGCCGCGGACGTAATGGTAATCCCGCGCTCTTGCTCCTGTTCCATCCAGTCGGTTGTTGCCGCGCCATCGTGTACTTCACCCAGTTTGTGGCTCATCCCGGTGTAAAACAGGATGCGTTCTGTGGTTGTCGTTTTACCGGCATCGATGTGCGCGGAGATACCGATGTTGCGATAACGTTCGAGGGGGATGGGTCGGGGCATGATGCGTCCTTAGTCAGTTTGACAATAAATGGCCGATACGGCCGGTTAGGTTTCGCAAACTATAATAGTCCAATTGTACGAGTATTCTAGTACTATTTTTAAATTTTGCGCTATCATTGAGATTGTTGGTCCTGATGCATGGCGCATAGCCGTGCCTGTACGCATCGGGTATATTACCGGCCAGCCGCCGATACGGGCTGCTGCTCATGATGAGCAGAGCAACCGCCGACTCAGGAAAACTATGATTGCGAACCACCCCGATACCGAACAAATATTGCTGGAAAACGTCCTTTTCGCCCTTGGTAACCCTTTGCGTCTGGCGATGATCAAGCGGCTCGCCGATGGCAGTGAGTTGAGTTGCAATGCGTTGCGCCCGGAGGATGTGGCAAAGTCCACCATGACCCATCACTGGCGCGTGCTGCGCGACAGCGGCGTGGTCTGGCAGCGTCCGCAGGGGCGGGAGAACATGATTTCATTACGCAGGGAAGACCTGGACGCCCGTTTTCCTGGGCTGCTGGATACGTTGTTGCAGGTAATGCAGGCGGGAAGGTAGGCCCCCCTCCCCTAAGGAGAGGGGCGCGAACACGTCATGTAGCCCCGGTAAGCATCGCGCCACCGGGGACATTTTACTTACTTTCGGGCAACACAATATTGCTGTTAGCCAGCGTTCCCATCTTGTTGTGCATGGCGCAGGCGGCATCCACCAGTTGCATGGCTAATGCCGCGCCGCTGCCCTCGCCCAGACGCATCCCCATATTGAGATACGGCTCCAGACCGAGGTTTTGCAGGGCGATACGCGCGCCTTTCTCCGCCGAAAGATGCGACGGGATCAGATAATCCTTCACTTTCGGCTCGATACGGCACGCCGCCAGCGCCGAGGCATAGGATAAGAACCCATCCAGCACCACCGGCAGGCCGCATGACGCGGCGCCGATCATCACGCCCGTCATCCCCAGCAGGTCAAAACCACCGACTTTCGCCAGCACATCCAACCCATTGTTTGCATCAGGCTGGTTAACCTCAATGGCGCGACGCACCACCTGCGCTTTATGTCCAAGCTGCGACTCAGGCAAATTCGCGCCAATGCCCACAACCGACTCCGGCGCTTCCCCGGTCAGCACGCTGACAATCGCCGCCGCTGGTGTGGTGTTCGCCATACCCAGCTCGCCCACGCCAAAAAGCTGCACGCCATCAGCCGCCTGTTCGCGGGTATAGCGAATGGTTTCCAGCAGCAGTTCCTGCGCTTGCGCGGTACTCATTGCCGGCCCCTGGGCTATGTTATTACTGCCACGCGCGACTTTCATATTGATAACGCCAGGAATCGGATCGCTGTCGATACCGACATCCAGCACATGCACTTTCGCCCCGGCCTGCGCTGCCAGCACGCAAACACCGGTGGTGCCCTGCGTCATATTTGCTGCCTGAATAGCCGTCACAATTTGCGGTGAAATCGCCACCCCTTCGTGCCAGACGCCGTGGTCGGCGCACATCACGATAATGGCCTTCTTTCCGGACTGTGGTTTGCCGCCTAACCCCGGCATCCCGGCAAGCTGCACCGCCAGCGACTCCAGACGCCCCAGGCTTCCGGGCGGCTTGAGTAGCCCATCAATATGCTGTTGCGCCTGCGCCATCGCACCCTGATCGAGCGCGGGAATTGCTGCCAGTAACGAAGTCAGTGTTTGCATAGGAATTCTCAGTAGTGGTAAGGCACCGCTCAAAGCAGCGCCAGAAGGAAGACCAGTTCACCCAGTTCAATGGCGGCACCCAGGGTGTCGCCCGTTTGCCCGCCCAGCGTGCGTTTAAGCATCAGGCCGAGCAGAAAAATCGCCAGCACGGTTATCAGCACAGCCGTCAGGCCGCGTGCTCCTTCCAGCCCCACCGCCACCAGCAGCGCAAGCGCCAGCGTGATAACGGTCTGCGTGAAAGTGACCTTGCCGATAAACAAATTACCCAGCCCCTCCTCGCGGGCGTAGCGATGACCATACATCATCACCACCGCGCAACCGCGCCCGGCGGCACAGGCCGCGGCCAACGCCGCCGGAACCGCAAGACCGCGCAAAGAGAGTTCGCTGATAACAAGGATTTTCGCCACCAGCACAAACACCAGCGCCAGCCCACCGTGGGTGCCCAGACGGCTGTCGCGCATGATTTCCAGCATCCGCTCGCGTGTGCGGGCAGAAAAGACGCCATCACAGGTATCCGCTAAACCATCGAGATGAAAGCCGCCGGTCAGCAACGCCAGCACCAGAACCGCAAAGAGGGCCGCCAGCGGCGCACCGCACCAGGGCTGGAGCAGCATAAATACACCACCGCTGATACCGCCAAGTACCACGCCAACAAACGGAAAGGTGACGATACCACGCACGTAGTCCTGCACCTCCAGCCCCTGAACCAGGCGGGATGGCACTGGCAAACGGCTGATAAACGACAGCGTGGCAAAAAACAACCTGATCATTTGATTTTGACTCCGATCCCCGACACCACCAGCCAGACGTTATCCGCCGCCTGCGCCAGACGTTGATTCACCCGCCCGGCGATATCGCGAAAATGCCGCGCCAGACGGTTTTCCGGCACAATGCCCATTCCCACTTCGTTGCTCACCAGCACCACCGGCGCCGGGCAACGTTCACAGGCGGCGATTAATAGCTCGATCTCTTCCTGCACCTGCGCTTCAAGCAGCGCAAAGTCCCAGCCGTCCGGGTCGCTGTCGCCACCCTGCGCGAACAACAGATTGGTCACCATGGTGGTGATGCACTCCAGTAAAATGGCCTCGTCCGGGGAGTTATCCGTAGTGATGATATCGGCCAGCCCCTGCCAGCGCTCTTCGGTGCGCCAGTGCGCCGGGCGGCTATCCCGATGGTGCTGAATGCGGGCCGCCATCTCCTCATCAAAGATTTGCGAAGTGGCGATGTAGAGAACCCCCTTCGCATTTGCCACCAGCGATTCAGCGTGGCGGCTTTTGCCGCTGCGCGCCCCACCCGTAACCAGCGTTAACATGCGCGTTCCTGATGTTGATGCATAATCTGATAGATCCTGTCGATGTCGATATTCTTGCGCATGGCATCTGCCAGCAGGTCAAACTGCTGCGCTTTGTAGTGGGCATAATCCACCGTACTGTCCAGCGGCGGCAAGCCTTTGCGCGCCCGCAACGTGTTAATCAACGTGCGGGTAAAATCATTGCTGTCAAAAAGCCCGTGCAGATAGGTGCCAAATACCAGCCCGTCTTCACTGACCGCACCATCGGCGATGCTCTGCCCCTCTTTTTCCAGCCACAACATCGGACGACACCCTTCATGCAGCGTGGTTTCACCCATATGGATTTCATAGCCGCGCAGGGGGAGATGCCCACAGCCCGCCAGCAGCCCGGGGAGTTCGCCCTGCACGGAGGCCGCCACCAGGGTGGTGGTTTTGTTCTGCGCAAAATGAGTGATGGTATTGAGCAGCCCCAACCCCGGCAGCGTGCCCAGCCCTGATTCCACCTCATCGACAATGGTTTCGCCGAGCATCTGGTAACCACCACAGACCCCCAGTACGGGCACGCCCTGGCGATGCTGTTGTAAAACCGCCTGCGCCAGCCCGCTCTCCTGTAGCCAGGCAAGATCCCCCAGCGTGTTTTTGCTGCCGGGAAGGATAATGAAATCGGTATTGTGCAGCTCTTGTGGCGAGCGAACATAGTGCACGCGCACGTCCGGTTGCGCGGCGAGGGCGTTAAAATCGGTGAAATTAGAGATGTGCGGCAGTTGCACCACGGCAATATCGATGGCCCGCTCGCCGGTGCGCAGGTATTTGCCACGCTGCAGCGCCACGCCATCTTCGTCTTCTAAATCTACCTCCAGCCACGGCATCACCCCCAGCACTGGCACCCCGGTCAGGGCTTCAATCTGTTTAATGCCGGGGGTGAGCAGGGCCACGTCGCCGCGGAATTTATTAATGATGACCCCTTTTACGCGCCAGCGTTCATGTTCCTGCAACAGCGCAAGGGTGCCATAAATCGCAGCGAAAACGCCGCCCCTGTCGATATCTGCTACCAGGACCACCGGGCAGCCGGCCATCTCCGCCATGCCCATGTTGACGATATCGCGATCGCGCAGGTTAATCTCGGCCGGGCTGCCCGCCCCTTCCAGTACAATAGCGTCGTATTCACGACTCAGGCTCTGGTAGACGCTGATAATCTGCTCGCGCAGACGCGGTTTGTAGTCGTGATAGCTGACGGCGTCCATATCGCTCGCCACTTTGCCCATCAGCACCACCTGCGCTTTACGGTCGCTGGTGGGTTTGAGCAGAACCGGGTTCATGCGCACATCCGGGATGATACCCGCCGCTTCCGCCTGAAAAATTTGCGCACGCCCCATCTCTTGCCCGTCCGGGGTGATACCCGAATTAAGCGCCATATTCTGCGATTTAAAGGGGGCGGTCTTTAATCCATCCTGATACAGGATGCGGCACAGCCCCGCCACCAGCACGCTTTTACCCACGTCTGATGCCGTGCCCTGGAGCATAATCGCCAGCGTCATGACGCCTCCTTAATGTACGTTTCCCGCATGCGGGTAAAGAATTCGGCTTCACTTTTACACAGCGGCATTCCCAGTTCGCTATGCAGTTTTACCAGCCAGGGCTGCGTTAACCCCGCCTGTTCGATCTGTGCTTTTTGGGCAAAAACCTCACCCGGCGTGCCGTACGCCAGCCTTTCGCCGCGGCGTAGAACATACACCGCATCACAAATCTCATAAATCAAATCAATATCATGGCTGGAGATCACCACATGATTCCCCTGCGCCACAATCCGCTGAATGATCGCGATCATCTGGGTGCGCCCCGAGGGATCCAGCCCGGCGGTGGGTTCATCCAGCAGCAGATACTTCGCCTGTAAGACCAGCGCCCCGGCAATGGCGACGCGCTTTTTCTGCCCGTGGCTCAGGCACTGAATCGGCTGATGGCGAAAAGAGTGCGCATCCACCAGCGTCAGCGCATCATCGGTGCGTCGGGCAATCTCCGCTTCCGCCACGCCAATATTGCGCAGGGCAAAGGCGATATCGCTGTCGATATCGGTATAGAAAATCTGCTGATCGGGATCCTGAAACACGGTAGCGACCTGCTGGCGCAGCGCAAGCAGTCCGCGTTTGCTGTAATCCAGCGGTTTTCCCTGCCACAACACCGCGCCTTGTTGCGGACGTAAAATACCGCTCAGGTTCATAAACAGCGTCGATTTCCCGCAGCCGTTCGCCCCCACCAGCCCGGTGACCGGCTGGCGCGAAAAATCGAGCGTTAACCCTTTCAGAATGGGCTCTTCCTGATAACTGAACCACAGCCCCTCGGTCGCCAGCATGCCATTCCTTACAGGTGAAAATCACCCTGATAGAGTTTGATATCCAGCGTGGTTGCCATCTCTTTGTAGCGCAGCAACACGCGGGTAAATAAAAGCCCAACCAGCATCGCCAGCGAGCGGTAGCCCAGCGGCAAGGTTCGGTAACCAAAGCGCAGGGTTTGCGCCCGGTGAATGGCCGCGGCCTCTTCCAGCAGGATAAAGATAAACCGCCAGGTCAGCATAATTTGCTCGGTCAGCAGACGCGGCACTCGCCCCTTTCTGAGTAACACAATGAGCTGCGGAAACGGCAGGTTCAGCACCAGCCAGAAGGTGGCCGCCAGCGCCGCCAGGCTGCGCCAGAAGGTCGTACTGGCCATCGTCAGCCCTTCCGGCAAAACGCCCAGCCAGTAGCTTCCCAGTGGAATGCCCACCAACAAGTGCTGCGGCTGCTGGGTGATGCTAAACAATATTGTCACCACCCCCACCAGCAGAAAACCGATGGGGATCGCCATCCAGCGTAACCAGCGCCAGAACGAAATACGCACTAGCCAGCAGGTAAACGCCGCCAGCACAACCAGCAAAGCTCCCTGCCCGACCGGTGGCAGCGAAAACGCCAGGACCATCATCGCCAGCCAGAGAAAGAATTTGCGCTCCGGGGCAACAGTAAACCAGCGGCTCTGGTAGCTCAGCCGATCAAGCCCGTTCGTCAGCACGCTGTCTGCCTTTCATGTACCCCAGAATGTAGAAAATAACCGCCGCGCCCAGCGATCCTTGCAGGGTAAAGAGCAGGCTTTCGATTTCCCCACTTGCGGGTTCATACAGCGGCTGGAACCAGGGTTTATAGTGTGGCGCAACGGCCTGAATCTGACTTTCCGCCTCGCCGTCTGAACCACCGTACTCGCCGCCGTGATTGATAAAAAACGGCAGAATCACCAGCGCGATAACCATCGCGAGCAAAATCAGTGTCTTTTTCATCTTAATGTCCTTGTGCGGTGATCAACTGACGTTTAGTGAGCTGGTCGTAGATCATTACCGTGAGTAGCCCTTCGGCAATCGCGATAGGGATCTGCGTCAGGCAGAAGATACCCATAAACTTGATGATGGAACCGCTCGCTCCGGCCTGCGGATCCGGGAAGGCCACGCCAAGCTGCACGGAGGTGACAAAGTAGGTCACCAGGTCAGCGAGCATGGCACATAAAAAGACCCCAACATCACGACGAATACCCGCGCGACAGGCCATCTGCCAGACCAGATAACCGACGACAGGCCCGATCACCGCCATCGACATGCCGTTTGCCCCAAGCGTTGTCAGGCCACCGTGCGCCAGCAGCAGCGCCTGAAACAGCAGCACAATCGCGCCGAGGACAGCCACCACGCCCGGCCCGAAGAGGATAACCGCCAGGCCCACCCCTGTCGGGTGTGAGCAACTGCCCGTCACGGATGGGATTTTCAGCGCCGAGAGCACGAAGATAAACGCCCCGCAAAGCGCCAGCAGCACCTTCTGGTTACTGTCTTCCGCCACGATACGGCGCAGACGCACCAGCCCGTACCACAGGCAGGGTAAAAACAACATCCACCAGGCCAGCGCCCATAACGGCGGTAAAAAGCCCTCCATGATATGCATGGCAAATGCCTGCTCCGGTACGACAAGCAGTAACAGACCTGCTGCCAGCCCGCTTAACGACAGGCGTTTAAGCTGTTGTTCCCGTTTCATCGCCTCTCCCACTGTTTATTAACCAGAATGGTCGAAAAATACGGCAGTGGCTGTTCGTCGCTCACCTCAGCGAGCTGCCGCCAGCACTGCTCTCCCGGCAAGGTTGCTTCGGCCATCATCACTGCGCGGTCAAGCAATCCGGCATCGGCCAGCAACGCTTTGACGCGTGCGAAGCGGCCATAGACTTTCATCAGCACCAGGCTGTCGTGGTTCGCCAGCGCCTGTTTAATCTCCGCCTCCGGCGCGGTACAGGAGACCACCGCCAGCGACTGCTGCTCCATGGCGAGCGGAATTTGCGTGCGCGCGGCAATGGCGGCAAAAGAGGTCACCCCAGGTACGATTTCCAGCCAGTCAGGACGCCCCAGACGCTGCAACAAGAAGACCCAGGTGCTGAACAGCATGGCGTCACCCAGGGTGATGAATCCCACCTGTTTTCCGGCCAGAGTTTCTGCGCTAAGCGCGGCGGCCACGTCATCCCAGACATCCTCTTTTTCCGCACTGTCGGCGCTCATCGGGAAATGGGTACAGCGGATTTCCGTCTGCTCGCCCAGATATTCCCGCACAATGGAGAGCGCCAGACTGTCGCCTCCTTTGCGCGCCGCCGGGGCATAGAGCACATCAAGTTTGCCGAGAATGCGCGCAGCACGAACGGTGAGAAGGTCGCTGGCGCCGGGGCCAATCCCTAATGCGTAGAGTCTGCCGCTCATGCCGCCACCTCCAGAGACTGGCTCAGCGCCTGATGCAGGTGCGCGACAAACATCGCGCGGATAGCCGGGTTTTCGCCCAGCCCCTGCAACCACGGCGTTGCGGCAATCCCGACTCGCTCAAACTGCGTTTTCCACGAGTCTTCTTCATCAGAAGCCATATCGTTGATTGCATGATCGCCTGCTACCAGCATTAGCGGCATCAGGTGTACCGCGCTGATCCCTTCGCGGCGCAGACTGTCGATCAACACATCTACCTCCGGGTAACTTTCCACCGCACCGACACGCGCCGGGAAACGGTGCGCCGCCATCATATGATCGAGACAGGCGTAAGCGGCGAAGGCGTGATGGCTGGCGCCGTGGCCCATAAACACCACTTTTTCACCGTCTGCCAGTACCGGCATCTGGCGGGCCAGCGCCTGCATCAGATGCATGTAGTCGTCGTGGCTGCTGAGCAGCGGTGCGCCGATCACCATGCGTTTGAACAGATGCCGCAGGGTTTGAACCTCACGAACAATTTTTTCGTATTCGTCACCGTTAATGATGTGCAAAGACTGGATCGCCACATCCTGATAGCCCAGGTCGGCCAGTTTTTGCAGTGCCTGCAAGGGGGTGTCGATGTGCAGGTTGTCGCGGCGTTTGAGCTTGCGAATGATCATTCCTGAGGTAAATGCCCGAAACAGCGTGCGATCGGGGCAACTGGCGGCCAGTTCCCGTTCACAGGCCACAATGTTCTTTTCACAGGTGTCGTGATAGCTGGTGCCGAAACTCACCACCAGAAGCGCTTTTTTCATGTTCTTTTCCTCACTGAGTAGCAAGCCAGCGCAGCAGTCGCTGCGAAAACGCATCCAGGCTTTCCAGTAGCTCCTCACCCGAAACCGCAGGCTGCGGGCGTGTAATAACAATGCAGGGGATCCCCGCGTCCAGACACGGCTGAACTTTTTCCTGATAGCCGCCTTCCGCACCGGAAGCTTTGGTGATCATCACGTCAGCGCGGCACTGTCGGTAGAAGGCGGCGTTGAACTCTGCGCTAAACGGCCCGCACATGGCGTAGATCTCGCCAACACCAAAACCGTTCTCGGCGCACTGCGCCATCACATCGGCAACCGGCAGCACCCGTGCCAGCAGGGTCTTCTCACCAAGCCCCGCACGCCAGAGCGCCAGGTCTTTACTGCCAGTGGTCAACAACACGCGCTGCCCGAGTCCGCGCGCGACTTTACAGGCTTCATCAATCGAGGCGACCTTGTGCAACAGGGGATGTTCCAGCTCCGGCAGTTGTTCGGGACGCTGGTAACGGCTCAACAGCACTTGTGCCTGCCGACAGGCCCCGGCAATATTCTGGCTGACTACCTCGGCATAAGGGTGTGACGCATCCACGACCCAGCGGGTCTGGTTATCGGTAAGCCAGCGCAGCATGGCGTCAGGATCCATCCGCCCACAGCGCACTTCGCCGCGAATATCGCCCGCCAGATGCTGTCCGGTGGGGGTTGCCACCGACAGGGTGTAGCGCACCCCGGCGGCGTCGAGTTGCTGGCAAATGGCCCGCGCATCGCTAGTCCCGCCGATTACCAGTACGTCGCCTGGCCTCACAGCTCGTAGCCTCGCGGTGTAATCATCAAGCCATCCGCTACGTAGGTGGCCTTGTTGCCGACAATCACCAGGCTGGTCATGTCGACCGGTTCAAAGTCCATCTCACCGAGGGTGGTTAGCCACTTCTCTTCTTTTTTACGTCCGGCGGATTTCACAATCCCCACCGGGGTTTGCGGGCTTTTGCTGGCCGCCAGCAATTCAAATGCGCGCGCAAGATGCCCTTCGCGGCCTCGGCTACGTGGGTTGTAGAAGCAGATAACAAAGTCAGCTTCCCCGGCGGCGACAATCCGTTTTTCAATGACCGGCCACGGGGTCAGTAAGTCGCTCAGGCTGATATGGCAGAAGTCATGCATCAGCGGTGCGCCGAGTAACGCCGCCGCGGCAATACTGGCGGTCATTCCGGGGATCAGACGCACTTCCACGTCCAGTTTCTGTTTACTGACCAGTTCAAGAACCAGCCCCGCCATGCCGTAAATCCCGGCATCACCGCTGCTGATAAGCGCCACGTTATGCCCGGCCTGCGCCAGTTCAATCGCCGCCTGGCAACGTTCAATCTCTTTGCACATGCCGGTTTTGATCACCTGCTTGTCGCCCGTGAACGCTTTCACCAGATGGGTGTAGGTCTTGTACCCCACCACGATTTCCGCAGCCTGCAAGGCTTCGATCGCCTCCATGGTCATCATTGCCTGTGAGCCAGGGCCAATCCCGATAACGGTTAACATCAGTGTGAAACTCCCAAAGTAATAGTGACGCCCTGCTCACGCAGAGTCTCGCCAACCAGTTGCCCACGACTCATCAGCCAGGCTGCGGGTCCGGATACGCTTCCCACGCCGGTGGTCTGACGCACAAAGTCAGAGGCAGGGAAACGATGCTCATGCTGACGCAGGGCATCAGCGGTAAAAATTTCAAACGGCACACGCAGGCTTTCTGCCAGTTGCGTGAGCGCTTTCTCATGCTCTTTCAATGTGATGCTTCCTATCGCGCGCAGTGCCAGCGGGTCGAAAGCGTGTACCTGCAACTGTTGCTTAAGTAGCCCTGATACCACCGCAAACGGGGTATCGCGACGACAACCGATTCCTGCCACCACACGGCGGGGAACCAGTTTGTAGACCGGCACCGGGAGTGCGGGCAGCGCAGCGTGCACGGTCACGCAGATCAGCGCCGTCAGCCCGGGCAGATCATCAAGAGATGTCACCGGAATAAACCCGCGCGTGTCGCAGCGTTCGACTTCTTCGCGCAAGGCGTCTTCACACCACAGGCCGATGCGTTCGCCGCTGACCAGCCAGTGGTTGATTGTCTTTACTGCTGCACGCAGATCCTCCATGCGCGCATCCAGTTGACAGGCCAGCGTATCGAGCGCTGCCAGTTCGTTAACATCCGTTGCCGTGGTGATCACCGGGTCTGCGCCCAGCACGCCCGCAAGATAGCGGGCCAGCGCATTTGCCCCACCAAAATGGCCAGAAAGCAGGCTGATGACATGCTGTCCGCGCTCATCGATAACAATCACCGCCGGGTCGCTGAATTTGTCATTCACCAACGGGGCCAGCACGCGTACGGCAATCCCCGTCGCGCCGATAAATACCAGCGCAGAATGTTGGGTGAAGGCATCACGCAACGCAGGGGCAAAGCCGCCGTCGAAAGGTACAAACCCCTCTTCCAGCAATTTCTCACTGGTGTAGCAGGTCATGGGCAGCGCCAGTTTCAGCCGGTTCGCCAGGGCAACACCGCCGGGCGTCAGGCAGAACAGCGCAATGGATTCAGGCTTTACGGTATTCATGGCTAAAGTCCGCCGCATAAAGACGTGAGTAGTGGTACTCCTCGCCAAGAAATGCGCCAACGAGGATCAGTGCGGTTTTACGAATACCGGCATCGCGAACCTTGTCAGCAATGTCCGCAAGGGTCCCGCGCACCGTCTGGCTTTCCGGCCAGGTGGCTTTATAAATGACTGCCACAGGCGTGGTTGCCGGATAACCGCCTTCGATCAGACGCTCAGCAACCCGATTGATGCGTTGTACGGAGAGATAAATCGCCATTGAAGTCTGGTGGCTGGCAAAGGATTCCAGTTGTTCCAGCGGCGGGACCGGGGTACGCCCTTCGAGGCGAGTGATGATCAAACTCTGCGACACCTCCGGCACGGTGTATTCCACACCCAGCTCTGCCGCCGCCCCGAGGAAAGCACTCACGCCGGGAACGACCTTCCACTGAATACCACGCTCAGTCAGCACTTCTCCTTGTTCACGCACGGAGCCATAAAGGGAGACATCACCGGTTTGCAGGCGCACCACCACTTTGCCCGCTTTCACACCGGCTTCCATCAGGTCGATGATCTGCTCCAGGTGCAGTTCGGCGCTGTCGTGGCACTCGGCGCCCGGCGGGCAGTATTCGAGCAGCTCGGTATTAATGAGCGAGCCCGCGTAAATGACGACCTGTGCCTGCTGCAACAGGCGGTATCCTTTCAGGGTGATAAGCTCGCGGTCACCGGGGCCAGCACCGACAAACCAGACGGTTTGCGTATCAAATTGTTCAGCCATGAGACTCTTCCTTCTCGCAGGAAATCACAAAAACAGGGTTATTCGGTTTGAAGTAGTGGCCGCTGCCCAGCGCATGAAGAAGCGAAACCTGAATTTGCTGGCAGTCCAGCACGGCGACCTGGCAGGTAGCGAGGTGGCTCAGCGCGCTGCTGAGGTTCTCCTGCAAAATAAAGGTCATCACCAGGCGGCCACCTGGGAGCAGTTGGGCCAAAGACCAGTCAATAAGTTGGGTCAGGTTGCCACCGCTGCCGCCCATAAAGACCGCGTCAGCGGGCTGTTCGACAAATAACGGCGCCACGCCAGGGACAATGGTGATATTGCGACAGCCAAAGTGCTGGCAGTTCTCTTCCAGCAGCCCCAGCGCCGCCGGATTGCGTTCAATGGCGGTCACCTGCAACTGCGGGTGGCAGACGGCAGCCTCAATCGAGACGCTGCCTGTGCCTGCGCCGATATCAATAAAATGGCGGGCAGCGGATAAGTTCAGCCGCGAGAGCGCCAGCGCGCGGACCACTTCTTTGGTCATCGGGACACTTTCACCGCGCAAAAACAGTTCATCTTTCATTGAGGATCACCACGACATTCATCTCATACTGCGCCTGGACATCACGAGCGGGCAGCCAGTGAATGCGTTCGTTGTCCATCGCCAGATTTTCGCCAATCACCAGCCAGCGCTCTCCCGCACCGCGCGCCACCAGGGCGGCGGCAATTTCCCGCGGGCCACAGCGGGCATCGGTCACCATCGCGGTTTTAGGGGAACGGGCCAGGGCGTCAAAATCCACATCGCGCCCGTGGGAGCTGGTCAGCCAGATATCATTCATATCGATGCCGGTCTTCGCGCACAGATACTGCACAGCGCTGATGCCCGGAATAATGCGCACCTGTTCTATGCCGAACTCGGCCACCAGACGTTTGCCAATGCCGTAAAACAGCGGATCACCGGATGCCAGCACCACGACGCGCTGATGCATCCGCTGCGCAATCCAGCGTATTAATCCGGGGATGTCGGCATCCGGCGCACGGCGTTCGCCTGCGAAATCAGGGAACTGCTCAAGATGGCGTTTACCGCCAACGAGTACCTCGGCCTGCGCGACAGCATCCAGCGCCATCGGGGTCATTAAGGCCAGTGAGGCAGGCCCCATGCCTGCGACGGTCAACATTGCAAATCCTCCACAATGTCCTGGAACGAGCGGTTCGTGCCGAGGATGTGGTTATCAAACGAAAACATAATGGCGTCGCACTGGGGGGGATTTTTGGTAAAGCGTAAGTTCTGCATGACGCGCTGACAGATACGCTGCGCCAGATGGTCGTACAGATGGCCGAATCCCGCCGCGTCGATGTGCTCCATCGCCGCTTCGGTGGTGTCACACTCGCTGACTTTTTGCAACAACTCATGGGGTGCGCCAAGCAGCGCCAGATGCGCCACCAGCGTTTCCATGCGCGCATCGGCGATATGGCTGTGGGTGTGGAAAATCCCGGCGGCGATTTTTACCAGCTTGCCCGGATGACCAATCAGCACAATTTGCCGGTAACCGAGGCGAACAGCCTCTTCAATCATGTAGCCTACGAAGTTGCTCATGGTGACCACGATGTCGCTGGAAAGCCCCATTTGCTCTCGGACAAAGCGCTCCCCGTGATTGCCTGGCACCAGTACAACCCGCTCCAGCCCCGCTTCGCGTTTGATTTCCAGTTCCAGAGAAAGCGAGCGTTTCCAGCTCTCTTCAGACATCGGCGTGACGATACCCGTGGTGCCGATAATCGAGATACCGCCAAGTATGCCCAGCCGGCTGTTGTAGGTTTTTTGCGCCCGTTCTTCCCCTTCGGGCGCGAAAATTTCCACGTCGGCGCCACGCGAAGGACCGATCACTTCGCGTACAGCGGCTTCAATGGTCTGGCGCGGTGTGCGGTTAATGGCGGCGCTGCCAACCGGCAGGCCAATCCCTTTGCGGGTCACGGTGCCTACGCCTTCGCCGCCGGACAGCACAATCTCGCCCCCATCATTCAGCGTGACACGCGCAAAAATCAGCATGCCGTGGGTAGCATCTACATCATCGCCGCCGTCTTTACGGATAGCGGCAATCCCTTGCTGGCCTTCAATATGCGGCGATTCAACGTTAAGACGCAGCGTGACGCCAGAGGGCGTGACAATCGACACCTGATGGATAATGTGCTGGCGCAGGACCATCAGCGCAGCGACTTTTGCCGCCGCCGTTGCGCAGGAACCGGTGGTATAACCTTTGCGTAGCGCTTTGCCGTTGTGCCACACCGGGGCGTCGAATGTCTCTTCGCTCATTACGCCTCCCGCATGAAATATAAAAAGGCGTTAACGATCGCCGCCGCCACATTGCTGCCGCCTTTACGCCCCAGCGCGGCAATGCCCGGCAACCCGCTTTCCACCAGTGCATCTTTCGATTCTGCCGCACCGACAAACCCGACCGGGACACCAACCACGCCACGCACCTGAGCGTTTTGCTCCAGTAAGCGGAACAGCGCGGTGGGGGCATTACCGAAGACGAAAATTTTTTCGCCCTCTTCGCTGAGCGCCAGATCCACCGCCGCCATCGAGCGGGTGATCCCCGCCTCTTTTGCTTTACGCACCACGCGCGGGTCGCTGATGTAGCACTTCACCTCGCCGCCAAATTTTGCCAGCAAAGTTTTGTTTATCCCGGAAAGGGCCATGGTGGTGTCGGTATAAAGCGTACAGCCGCTGCGAATCGCGCTGCCGAGGCTTTCAAGGGCATCCGGGGAAAACCACAGGATGTCCAGCCAGTCGAAATCGGCGGTGGTGTGGATCACTCGTTTGATGATGGCTTCGTGCAGAGGGCTGGCAAAACGGTAATCAGGCCGCGTTTCGCGAATGATATCGCCAATAATGACAAAACTTTTGTCTTCAATGGCCTGGGGTTGCTGCAAATAATCCATTGTTTTCATCAGATTGCTGCTCCTGCGAGCGTAACATGCGTAAGCGCAAATACGGCCAGAGCCAGGGTGGAGGCTACCCACATCAGGCGTATGGTTTGCGTAATATCGTCAACGGTGATGGCGCGAGTCTCATCGCCAATCCAGGGTTTTTCGACGCGCTGGCCGAAGTAGTCATTTGGGCCGCCAAGCTGCACGCCAAGCGCGCCCGCAACGGTGCCTTCCGGCCAGGCGCAGTTGGGGCTGCTGTGATTGCGGCGATCGCGCCAGCCGATACGCAATGCCCGTGCCGGGTTCAGGCGGCAAAACCAGGCGGCAACGCTCAGCAGTAGCCAGCTCAGGCGGGCCGGAATAAAATTGGCCACGTCATCCAGACGCGCGCTCACCATGCCAATGGCACGATATTTTTCGTGTTTGTAGCCCACCATCGAATCGAGGGTGTTTACCGCTTTGTAGGCCATCGCCAGAGGCGCGCCGCCCAGCAATAAAAAGAACAGCGGGGCGATAACGCCATCCACCGTATTTTCTGCCACGGTTTCCACGACCGCGCGGGTGATCTGCGGTGGCTGTAACTGCGAAGTGTCGCGCCCGACTATCCAGGAGAGTTTCTCCCGGCTTTGGGCAAGAGTGCCGTGGCGCAAGGCGTGCTCTACTTCCCGTGCCGCATCTGCCAGGCAACGCGCCGCCAGCAGTGTGTAGATCATCCACACCTCCACACACCAACCGAGCCATGGATGGATGGCTTGCGCGCAGGCCAGCACGCCGTATGCCACACTCCAGGTCACACCCACGACCACCAGCCACATCACCCCGCCACCAATACGCAAGGCGGTATCGGAATGGCAGACCCGGCGAACGGCACGCTGTGTCAGCGTAATCAGTGCGCCGATCCAGCGGACCGGATGCGGCCAGTGCGGAGGGTCACCCAGCCAGCGGTCAAGAAGCCATGCGACAAACCAGGCAAGGAGCGTCATAACACGCTCCTTACGGCGGCGATCCAACGGCTCAACATGGTCGGGCGTTGAGCAAAATGGATGTGCAGATAGCTGGCGTAGGTATTGCCCACCTGCCAGCCGCCCTGCCACTGGGACAACATCCTGCCATCGCGGGTTTTCCGGCACTGCATGACCGCATCCTGCTCAGGGGTAAAATCGGAGTAGTGGAATTCATGGCCGCGCAGCGTCTCGCCTGCATCGGCAAGCAGCATGGGCTGGCTGGCGGTGGCTTCACAATAGCCAAAGCGGGTCAGGCGTTTTCCCATCTCGCTGTGACCGGGTATCACCCCCGCCATAGAATGAATGTCACCTGCGGCATCGCGAAGCGTAGAGCCGAGATACATCAGGCCGCCGCACTCGGCGTAGATCGCCACACCACGCTGGTGCGCCGAACGGATAGCGTCAAGCATGGACCTGTTAGCAGAAAGGGCGCGGGCGTAGAGTTCCGGGTAGCCGCCGCCGAGCCAGAGCATCTGGCACTGGGGCAATTTTGCGTCGTGCAGCGGGCTAAAGCGCACAATCTTCACACCCGTATTGCGAAGCAGTTCTATGTTATCGGGGTAATAAAAGTTGAATGCCTCGTCATCGGCCAGCGCGAGCGTTATCCCCTCCCCTTCGTCACGCGCCGGTAAAGCGGGCCATTGCCCCTCAGGTAATGACGGGAGCGTGCTCAGGGAAAGCAGCTTATCGATATCCAGCGTTTGCGCGATGCGCCCGGCAAAATCACGCCAGGATTGAGAATCAATGACAGATTCACGTGCGGTGACCAGCCCCAGATGCCGCTCCGGCAATGCCACTCCGGCCGTCACAGGCACATAACCCAGCGCAGGAATGCCGCAATAGTGTTCGATAGCGTGTTTGAGCAACTGGTAATGGCTGTCGCTGTTGACGCGGTTAACAATAACACCCGCAATAGTGAGCGCAGGGTCGAAATGTTGAAAACCCATCACCGTGGCGGCGATAGAGGTCGATACCGCTTTTCCGTCGACCAGTAAGATGACCGGTACGCCAAGCTGTTTTGCCAGCGCGGCGCTGCTGCAATAATCAGGGTCAGTGCCATAGCCATCATAAAGGCCCATGACGCCTTCAATGACGGCGATATCGGCGGCTTGCATTTGCTGGTTAAACAAGGCATTCAGCGTCGGGGCAGGCAGCATAAAGCTGTCAAGATTGCGGGATTCCACGCCCGTTACGGCGGTATGCCAGGCGGTATCGAGATAGTCCGGGCCGACTTTAAATGGCTGTACCCGCATACCGCGCTGCTGTAAAACGCGCAGCAGGCCGAGGGTGACGGTGGTTTTACCACAGCCACTTCCGGTACCGGCAAGGATAAAGGCGCGACGCCCGTCAGACATACCTTAAAGCCCCGTTCAGGGTGGAAAGGCTGTGTCAGGCTGTGCGTAGTCCCAGTCAATGACTGTACGCGTCTGAGCAACCGACTTCCCACCGAAGTTGTTGAGAGTAACCATCAGGCCGGTCTTCTGGCTTAGCGTCGTCCTCGCCCGTCCTTCCCAATCTTGCGATCAGTGGTGATTACGGGGTCGTCAGCATCACAGCAGCGGGGGCTGCGGGGGATTCTCACCCCCTTCCCAGCCGCGATAATTTGCGGCAAACCTGTTGGCTTCATTGTTCGTTTCACTCATACAGCATATTGCTGAAAAAGTGATTTTGCTCCTGACTGCAATCTATCGCATCAGGGAAATAAAAACTGGTTCAGTTTATCCCTGCATCGGCAATAATTTGTTGCGCTATAACAATTTATTGTCCGGCCTTTTCTATAATCTCTTATTTTGACGGTCTTTCAGGCAATTTTATTGGTTTTAGGAATAACAAAATATTGTTATCGGAAATTTAATCGCCGTCATAGTTTGCATTATTCTGCAGGCGGAAAACTTGTGGCGTCACCTGATATGTCTGGCGAAATACTTTGCAAAAATAACTTGTTTGAGAAAATCCTAAATTGCGCGCGATGCTGGCGATACTCCAGTCACTGTGACACAGCATTTCTTTTGCGCTGGCCATACGCTGGCGATTGACCCAGGCATTAAAGCCAATTCCCTGATATTTTTTGAACAGCTTACTGAAATAATACGGGCTGAGATAAACATGCGCCGCCACGTCTTCCAGGCGCAACTCATCAGAGAGATGGGCATCAATATAGCGCAACGCCTTCTTCATCTTACTGTCATGCGGCCCCTGATTTCGACTCGTTCGCCCCGCCTCCTGAGCCTGTTGCTGATCTTTGATGACAACGAAATTGAGCTGTTTTTTAAGGCAATTTTCGACTATCAGCTTAAGCAGATCGGCTGATGCAATGACCCGCGAGTAATCCATCTCTGGTACGTTCAGAAACTCATCCATCAATTTCTGATCCGCCTGCCAGCGATCGTCAATGTTAAGGATATTAATGAGTTCAACACTATCGCCTTCACGCAAACGTACCTGCCCACACAGTACAAACCCGACCAGGTGCCCGGCAATGACCAAAGGAATAGAAAAATCGGTAAGTCCGGCATGGCAACGGTAGATGCAGGGTTGGTTGGATTTAGAGGCTTCGAAGCCGCCACAACGATCGCTCATACGACACCGCGCGCTGTGTTGCGGGTTCTGACGCATCAGCTGGCAAAAGGGTGTGAAGTTGAAAAGCTCGGAAATTTCTTCGCCGTGGATATTAACGACAACAACGGCCAGACCGGTGGCTTGTGCAAAATCCTGGGCGATTTTATTAATGAGTTCGGAGTTTAGTGCACTCGCAGAAATCATGATAAAACCTCTCAGTTAATTTTAATTTATTGTTATAAACAAACCTATAATGTTTACATATCATTCATATTAAATGGCAACCAGTAACACTGAATGACCATAGGCTGAATTCAAGATAACAAAAGTCTCCCATCCCTGGGAGACGATTTCGTGCGTTCGTGAAAGCAGATCACGAAATAAATAATCGTCGGACATTTATTTCAAGACGCTATTTCGAGGAGGCGTCAGCTTTTGCTCTCTTCCAGCTTACAGGCATTACAAGGGAGGTTTTTGCCAATCAAGTAACGGTAGCAGGCTGCCCCTCCGCAAGCCCCAATAATGGGTGCAATAATCGGTACGAGGAAATACGGAATATCGCGGCCCCCCGTAAACGCAATGTTTCCCCACCCCGCGAAGAAAGTGAACAATTTCGGGCCAAAATCACGCGCCGGGTTCATCGCAAATCCTGTTAATGGCCCGGTAGCCGCACCAATCACCGCCACAAGCACACCAATCAACAGCGGTGCTAAAGGACCACGTGGCACACCATTGCCATCATCGGTCAGCGCCATGATCATACACATCAAGATTGAGGTAATGATAATTTCAACCAGGCCCGCTTCCCAGATACTCAGCGCGGCAGCCGGATAAGTGCTGAATAACGATGCCAGTTGCAGGCTTTCCACACTGCCTTTAACGATATGATGAGCGGTTTCATATTCAATGAACACGCTGTGATAGAGCAAATAGGCGACCGCGGCCCCACCGAACGCACCCGCAACTTGCGCCACAATGTATGGCACCACCTTACGTGCAGGGAAGCAGGCAAACAGCCACAAGGCGATGGTAACCGCAGGGTTCAGGTGCGCACCGGACACTGCGGCGGTCAGATACACGGCCAGCGAAATGCCCAGCCCCCAGATAATGCAAATCTCCCATAGCCCCAGCGTAGCCCCGGCAACTTTCATGGCGCACAGACAGCCGATTCCGAAGAACAAGAACAGCCCTGTGCCTAAAAACTCGGCAATGCATTGTGCCTTAAGTGAATCATTCATTTGTGTCACCTTCCAGGTAGAGTCACGATCTCACCAGCACGCCTGAAGCTGGCAGCAGAGTACAACGCCGCTCACTATAGGAATGCGATATTGAAAAGTGTTGGCAACCTCAGGGTAAAAACGCCAAAAAAATCGCCTCTCAATAACAATATTTTGCCATTCAGACTAAATGAATATGGGGCTGAGCCCTATTTAACTCGCAATTATTCGTCTTATAGAAATAACAAATTATTGTTATTTTCCGTGTGTCGTTTTACAGCATTGCTCACAGAATGATTTCGCCCGCGCAAATATCACATCGCTTTTATAAAGTCATTATCAAAAATGTAAATGTGAAATTGACATAGCAATATTTTGCCATGCCAATACCAGAAAAATATCATTAAAAATCATACATATAACAATTATCAAAGCAATTATTTTACTTAATTAAACCAGGAAGTTCCGAATGTAATTTAAAGACAGCCATTCTTTTTCCTCGCTTATTTGTATAGTCCAAAAATCGGGACAACCTTATCGAGGTCTTTATGCAACAAGAAGCATTAGGAATGGTGGAAACCAAAGGCTTAACGGCCGCAATTGAAGCCGCAGATGCAATGGTGAAATCCGCCAATGTCATGTTAGTGGGCTACGAGAAAATAGGTTCTGGCCTGGTGACAGTCATTGTTCGCGGCGATGTTGGCGCCGTGAAAGCAGCAACGGATGCAGGTGCTGCCGCAGCCGCTCAGGTGGGTGAAGTGAAAGCCGTACACGTCATCCCGCGTCCGCACACTGATGTTGAAAAAATCTTACCTAAGGGAATTAGCCAATGAGTAGCAATGACCTGGTGGAACAGATCATGGCTCAGGTGATCGCCAAAGTGTCTTCACCGACACCCGCGACCTCCCCCACTGTAACCCATCCCAAACGAGAGACGGCTATGGCAGAAAAAAGCTGCAGTTTAACGGAATTTGTTGGTACGGCGATTGGCGACACCGTTGGTCTGGTGATCGCGAACGTCGATAGCGCATTGCTTGATGCAATGAAGCTGGAAAAGCGCTACCGCTCAATCGGCATCCTCGGCGCACGTACTGGCGCAGGTCCGCACATCATGGCGGCGGATGAAGCCGTCAAAGCAACTAACACCGAAGTGATCAGCATCGAATTACCGCGTGATACCAAAGGCGGTGCGGGCCACGGTTCACTGATCCTGTTTGGCGGTAATGATGTCTCCGACGTCAAACGCGCCATCGAGGTTGCGCTGAAAGAACTCGACCGCACCTTCGGCGATGTTTATGCCAACGAAGCTGGCCACATCGAAATGCAATACACCGCTCGCGCCAGTTACGCGCTGGAAAAAGCGTTCGGCGCGCCGGTTGGCCGTGCCTGCGGCGTGATTGTTGGCGCTCCGGCCTCCGTCGGCGTGTTAATGGCCGATACGGCACTGAAATCTGCCAATGTGGAAGTGGTGGCGTATAGCTCCCCGGCAAAAGGCACCAGCTACAGCAACGAAGCCATATTGGTCATCTCCGGTGACTCCGGCGCTGTACGTCAGGCCGTCATTTCTGCCCGTGAAATCGGTAAAACCGTACTGGGCACAATGGGCTCTGAGCCGAAAAACGACCGCCCGTCCTACATCTGATAACAGAGAGGCTGTTTCATGAGATCGAAACGATTTGAAGCGCTGGCGAAACGCCCTGTTAACCAGGACGGCTTTGTGAAGGAGTGGATTGAAGAAGGCTTTATCGCAATGGAAAGCCCGAACGATCCCAAACCCTCTATTCGCATTGTCGACGGCGTGGTTACTGAACTGGACGGTAAACCGGCCAGTAAATTTGACCTGATTGACCACTTTATTGCCCGCTACGGTATCAACCTGGATCGCGCGGAAGAAGTGATGGCGATGGACTCAGTCAAGCTCGCCAATATGCTCTGCGATCCTAACGTTAAGCGCAGCGACATTGTGCCGCTCACCACCGCGATGACGCCGGCAAAAATCGTCGAAGTGGTGTCGCACATGAACGTGGTGGAAATGATGATGTCGATGCAGAAAATGCGCGCACGTCGTACCCCATCACAGCAGGCACACGTCACTAACGTTAAAGACAACCCGGTGCAAATTGCCGCCGATGCCGCCGAAGGTGCGTTCCGTGGATTCGACGAACAGGAAACCACCGTCGCGGTCGCCCGTTATGCCCCCTTCAATGCCATCGCACTGTTGGTCGGTTCACAGGTTGGTCGCCCTGGCGTATTAACCCAATGCTCACTGGAAGAAGCAACCGAACTGAAACTGGGGATGCTCGGCCACACCTGCTATGCGGAAACCATCTCGGTTTATGGTACTGAGCCTGTGTTTACCGACGGCGATGATACCCCGTGGTCAAAAGGTTTCCTGGCATCTTCCTATGCCTCGCGTGGCCTGAAAATGCGCTTCACCTCCGGCTCCGGGTCAGAAGTTCAGATGGGTTATGCCGAAGGTAAATCCATGCTGTATCTGGAAGCACGCTGCATTTACATCACTAAAGCCGCCGGTGTTCAGGGTCTGCAAAACGGCTCGGTAAGCTGTGTGGGTGTGCCTTCTGCCGTGCCGTCAGGTATTCGCGCCATTCTTGCCGAAAACCTGATTTGTGCCGCCCTGGATCTGGAGTGCGCCTCCAGTAATGACCAGACATTTACCCACTCGGATATGCGCCGTACCGCCCGTCTGCTAATGCAGTTCTTACCGGGTACTGACTTTATCTCCTCCGGTTATTCCGCTGTGCCGAACTACGACAACATGTTCGCAGGCTCCAACGAAGATGCGGAAGACTTTGACGATTACAACGTTATCCAGCGTGACTTGAAAGTTGACGGCGGTTTACGTCCGGTGCGTGAAGAAGATGTCATCGCCATTCGCAACAAAGCGGCTCGTGCTTTGCAGGCCGTCTTCGCAGGAATGGGATTACCCCCTATCACTGACGAAGAAGTAGAAGCGGCAACCTACGCCCACGGCTCAAAAGATATGCCAGAGCGCAATATCGTCGAAGACATCAAATTCGCCCAGGAGATCATCAATAAGAACCGTAACGGTCTCGAAGTGGTGAAAGCCCTGGCACAGGGCGGCTTTAAAGATGTCGCGCAAGACATGCTGAACATTCAAAAAGCCAAACTGACCGGTGACTACCTGCATACCTCGGCCATCATCGTCGGCGACGGGCTGGTGCTCTCAGCGGTAAACGATGTAAACGACTATGCCGGTCCGGCAACAGGTTATCGCCTGCAAGGTGAACGCTGGGAAGAGATCAAGAATATCCCGGGCGCACTCGATCCGAACGAATTGGGCTAAGGGGTGAATGATGGAAATCAACGAAAAATTGCTGCGCCAGATCATCGAAGATGTGCTGGCAGAGATGCAAACCAGCGATAAAAAAGTCTCGTTTAGCGCCCAACCTGGCGGTACCGCAAAACCTGCAGCAACGGCTGAGGGCGGCTTTCTGACGGAAATTGGCGAAGCGAAACCCGGCACCCAACAAGATGAAGTGATCATCGCCGTTGGTCCTGCTTTTGGTCTTTCGCAAACCGTGAATATCGTCGGTTTACCGCACAAGAGCATTCTGCGCGAGGTGATTGCCGGCATTGAAGAAGAAGGCGTGAAAGCACGCGTGATTCGCTGTTTCAAATCGTCTGACGTGGCGTTCGTCGCCGTGGAAGGTAACCGCCTTAGCGGCTCGGGCATCTCTGTGGGTATTCAGTCAAAAGGCACAACGGTCATTCACCAACAAGGATTACCGCCGCTTTCTAACCTGGAACTTTTCCCGCAGGCGCCTTTGCTGACGCTTGAAACCTATCGCCAGATTGGCAAAAACGCCGCGCAATACGCGAAACGCGAATCGCCGCAGCCTGTGCCAACGCTGAACGATCAGATGGCGCGTCCGAAATATCAGGCCAAGTCCGCCATTTTGCATATCAAAGAGACCAAATACGTCGTGACCGGGAAAAACCCGCAAGAGCTGCGCGTTGCGCTTTAAAAGGACAACACCATGAATTCTGACGCAATTGAATCAATGGTTCGTGATGTGCTGAGCCGTATGAATAGCCTGCAGGGGGCAACCCCGGTAACGGCGCCAACCGCGCCATCAGGCGGCACCACGCACCAGGCCAAAGTTAGCGATTACCCGCTGGCGAATAAACATCCGGAGTGGGTGAAAACATCCACCAATAAAACCCTGGATGAGTTAACGCTGGAGAGTGTGCTGGACGGGAAAATCACCGCACAGGATATGCGTATCACCCCGGAAACCCTGCGTATCCAGGCGTCTATCGCCAAAGATGCAGGGCGCGACCGGCTGGCTATGAATTTCGAGCGCGCTGCGGAACTGACCGCCGTACCGGATGACCGTATCCTGGAGATTTACAACGCGCTGCGTCCCTACCGTTCAACCAGGCAAGAGTTGCTGGATATCGCAGAGGATCTGGAAAGCCACTACAAAGCAAAAATCTGCGCAGCATTTGTACGTGAAGCGGCAGTGCTTTACGTCGAACGCAAGAAACTTAAAGGCGACGATTAATCACAGGGATGACTTATGCGTTATATAGCTGGCATTGATATAGGTAACTCGTCAACCGAGGTGGCACTGGCCACCATGGATGAGACTGGCGCACTGAACATTGTGAGCAGTTCGCTTGCGGAAACGACGGGTATTAAAGGCACACTGCGCAATGTATTCGGCATTCAGGAAGCGTTGAACAAAGTTGTCGCCAATGTGGGTATCTCTGTCAGCGATATTTCGCTTATACGTATTAACGAAGCGACACCGGTGATCGGTGATGTAGCGATGGAAACCATCACGGAAACCATCATTACCGAATCAACAATGATAGGCCATAACCCGAAAACACCCGGCGGTATCGGGTTGGGGGTTGGTATCACTATCACACCGGAAGAGCTTCTGACGCGTCCAGCGGATCAACCTTATATTCTGGTTGTTTCCGCTGCATTCGATTTTTCCGATGTTGCGCGCATGGTTAACGCCTCAACGCAAGTCGGCTATCACATCAACGGCATCATTTTACAGCGCGACGATGGCGTACTGGTCAATAACCGCCTTGAGCGCCCTGTCCCCATCGTTGACGAAGTGCTGTATATCGAGCGCATTCCGATGGGGATGCTCGCCGCTGTTGAAGTGGCGATGCCGGGCAAGGTTATCGAAAGTCTCTCTAATCCTTACGGCATCGCCACTGTCTTTTCCCTGAGCGCCGATGAAACACGCAACATCGTGCCCGTGGCCAGGGCGCTGATTGGCAACCGTTCCGCCGTCGTCGTGAAAACACCGTCCGGTGATGTCAAAGCCCGCTCAATCCCCGCAGGGAATATTGAGTTAGTCGCCAAAGGCAGAACGCTCAAGGTCGACGTTGCCGCCGGGGCCGATGCCATCATGAAAGCGGTGAATGAATGTCCAACACTGGATAACGTCACCGGCGAGGCTGGCACCAATATCGGCGGCATGCTGGAACATGTCCGCCAGACCATGGCTGAGCTCACCAACAAACCCAGCAGCGATGTATTTATTCAGGATCTCCTCGCTGTCGATACCGCTGTACCGGTCAACGTGACGGGGGGGCTGGCGGGTGAGTTCTCGCTCGAACAAGCCGTTGGCATCGCCTCGATGGTCAAGTCGGACCGCCTACAGATGGCCATGATTGCCCGCGAAATTGAGCAAAAGCTACACGTTGATGTGCAGGTGGGCGGTGCAGAAGCAGAAGCCGCTATCTTTGGTGCGCTAACCACGCCGGGCACATCGAGGCCGCTGGCCATTCTCGACCTTGGCGCCGGTTCTACCGACGCCTCCATTATTACGCCGCAGGGGCAGATTACCGCCACCCATCTGGCCGGAGCCGGAGACATGGTGACGATGATCATCGCTCGCGAACTGGGGCTCGAGGATCGCTACCTTGCGGAGGAAATCAAAAAGTACCCGCTGGCGAAAGTCGAAAGCCTTTTTCACCTGCGCCATGAAGACGGCAGCGTGCAGTTTTTCCCGACCCCTCTTCCACCTGCGGTGTTTGCACGCGTGTGTGTTGTGAAACCCGATGAGTTGGTACCGCTGCCGGGAGACATGGTGCTGGAAAAAGTACGCATTATTCGCCGCAGCGCCAAAGAACGCGTGTTTGTCACCAATGCCCTGCGCGCGCTGCGCCAGGTAAGCCCTACCGGAAACATCCGCGATATTCCATTCGTGGTGCTGGTTGGCGGCTCCTCACTCGACTTCGAGATACCGCAACTCGTCACCGATGCCCTTGCCCACTACCGACTGGTGGCCGGGCGGGGAAATATCCGGGGCGTTGAAGGTCCACGCAACGCGGTGGCAACGGGGCTAATCCTCTCCTGGCAGAAGGAGTATGCCAATGGACGTTAAGCAGGACAGTCCGGTCATCGTTATCACCGCGCTCGCAGAGTGCCAGCCGCAGTGGCAGGAAGTGCTGTGGGGAATTGAAGAGGAAGGTATTCCCTGGCGCTGGCAACAGGCCTCCGGGCTTGATGTCGTCGCCCATGCCTGGCAGGCGGCCAACCAGTCAGCACTGCTGGTTGGCATCGCCTGCGATAACCAGCAACTGGTTATCCATTACCGAAATTTACCCGCATCAGCGCCGCTTTTTACGCTGATGCTTCATGAAGACCTCCAGTCCAGGCGCAAGGCAGGTAATAACGCCGCCAGACTGGTGAAGGGGATACCGTTCCGGTAACCACTTTTATCCATAAACAGGAGAAACGCAGTATGAACAACGCATTGGGACTGGTTGAAACAAAAGGTCTGGTGGGTGCAATCGAAGCCGCCGATGCCATGGTGAAATCCGCCAACGTGCAACTGGTAGGTTACGAAAAAATTGGTTCGGGTCTGGTCACCGTCATGGTGCGCGGTGACGTGGGTGCAGTGAAAGCCGCCGTTGACGCAGGCGCTGCGGCAGCCAGCGCGGTGGGTGAAGTGAAATCTTGTCACGTAATCCCGCGTCCGCACAGCGACGTCGAAGCCATTTTACCGAAATCAGCCTGACTGGCAGATAAAGGAGCACAGCGTGAAGCAATCACTCGGATTACTTGAAGTTAGCGGTCTGGCGCTGGCTATCAGTTGCGCGGATGTTATGGCGAAAGCCGCTTCCATCACGCTGCTGGGTATGGAAAAAACCAATGGCTCTGGCTGGACGGTAATCAAAGTCGCTGGTGATGTGGCCTCTGTTCAGTCGGCCATCATCACTGGCGCCAACTTTGCGCAAACGCGTAACGGGCTGGTGGCACAAAAGGTCATTGCGCGGCCTGCTGAGGGGATTCTGGCCTCTGCGCCAACGCGTGCAGCCATCCCTGAAACGCCGCCTGTGTCGATAACAACAACGGAAAAACCGGTTCAGAGCATTGAGCACGAGCAGCCATTGCGTGAAGAAACATCCGCCGCTTCCGAATCGGCGGCGATTCAACTAGTGACCTGCAATCTTTGCCTTGACCCGGCGTGTCCACGCCAGAAAGGAGAACCACGCTCGCTGTGTATTCATAGCGGTCAGCGAGGGGAATAAACATGGATAAACAGTTAGTCGAAAATGTGGTCACTCAGGTTCTGGATGAGATGCGTGCGCGTCCCATCCCTCTGGGTATATCGAACCGACATATCCATCTTTCACCTGAGGATTTCGAGCGGTTATTTCCCGGTCAGACGGTGACGATTAAAAAAGCGTTGCTGCAACCCGGTTATTTTGCGGCGGAGCAAACCGTCACGCTGGTAGGACCAAAAGGGCAACTTAAAAATGTGCGCCTGCTTGGCCCGCTACGCGGCGCCAGCCAGGTCGAGATTTCACGTACGGATGCCCGTACGTTGGGTATCGCCGCCCCGCTGCGCATGTCCGGCAATCTGGCGGGTACACCAGGGATCAGGCTGGTGAGTCCGTATGCGGAAATCGACTTACCCAACGGCGTCATCGTCGCACAACGGCACATTCATATGTCGCCGCTGGACGCCCTGGTTCTGCGCGTTTCCCATGGCGACAACGTCTGCGTTGCAATTGAAGGCACCGGGCGCCGGGTGATTTTTGATGATGTCGCCATCCGCGTGGCGCCGGGTTTGCTTCTCGAAATGCATATCGATACCGATGAAGCGAATGCCTGTGGCGCAGACGAACCTGGCGCTCGCGCTCGCCTGGTACCACGCGCATGAACAACGAACAGTTAGCGCACATCGTCGGGCTGATCGTTGCCCGCCTGCAGGCCAGGCAGGGCAACCCCCTCACGCTCAGTCAGGAAGAGCTGCGTCATGCTTCTGTGATGAAGTTTTTTCTGAACCATGACGCGCTCTGCGTGCAACAAACCGATCTGTGTTTTCTGGGAGCGCTGGCAGACGGCGACCAGGACAACACCGCCGTTGCACACCTGTTTGAAGCCCTGGCGTTGGGCATGTCCGTGAGCATTACGTTAAACAGCAGGCTGCTGCCCTGCTTACCCCTGAAAACACTGGCAAAACTGCCTGTGACGTTCATGGATGAGCAAGGCGTCACGGTGGTTATCCATCAGGCAAAAGTATTGAGCTACCGCGATGTCGCTGGCCTCAACGCGTGCTGGCTTGCTGTCTCACGTAAAACGGTTATCACGGCACTGGCCCGTGACGCAGTGATTTCGCAACACATACGACTCGTGAAGCAGGAGTAAAGCATGCATCTCGCAAGGGTAACTGGCTCGGTGGTCTCGACACAAAAATCCGCTTCTCTGGTGGGAAAAAAACTGCTGCTGGTCCGGCGGGTTACGGCAGACGGCGAACTTCCCGCCAACCCATTACAGGGTGATGAAGTAGCCGTTGATTCCGTTGGTGCAGGTGTCGGCGAACTGGTTCTGCTCAGTAGTGGCTCCAGTGCGAGGCATGTTTTTTCCGGCCCGAACGAAGCCATTGATTTGGCGGTGGTGGGCATTGTCGACACCCTGTCGCGCTAAGGAGGAATAATGGCCATTTATACCCGCACTGGCGACGCTGGCACGACGGCTCTGTTTAGCGGCCAGCGCGTCAGCAAAACCCATCCGCGCGTCGAAGCATACGGCACGCTGGATGAACTCAACTCTCAGTTGAGTCTCTGTGCCTGCGCCGTGCAAGCCCCCGCCAGCAAGCCATTCCTGGAAGCGGTGCAACTGCAGATTTTCTGGTTTAGCGCAGAACTGGCGAGTGAAAGCGAAACACCCTCGCCAAAACAGCGCTATGTCAGTACCGAAGATATTGCTGCGCTGGAACAAGCAATAGACAACGCGATGTCCCAGGTCGACAACGTCCACAGCTTTGTGCTACCAGGCCGCTGCGAAGCAGCAGCCCGTTTGCATGTTGCCCGGACACTGGCCCGCAAAGCCGAGCGTCGCCTGGTGGAGTTAAGTGAACAGGTAAACGTCCGTCAGGTGCTGATGCGCTATATCAACCGCCTTTCCGACTGCTTGTACGCGTTGGCCCGCCTTGAAGACCATCTGGCGCACCAGGAAAAAGTCATTCACGAAGTCGCGGCGCGTTATCGCGCTGCGGCACAAGCCATACCGGCGAAAGGCACCTCTATGTCACTTTCATTTCATGACCTTCATCAACTGGCCAAAGCCGCGATGACACGCGCTGGCGAGCTTAACGTGCCGGTGGTGATAAGCGTCGTGGACGCCCATGGCATCGGCATGCTGACCTGGCGCATGCCAGACGCGCTGCTAGTCAGTAGCGACCTGGCACCGAAAAAAGCCTGGACGGCGGTCGCGATGAGATCGGCCACACACGCACTTTCAGACGCAGTGCAACCAGGACGCGCGCTGTATGGGTTAGAGGCGCACATGGAAGGCAAAGTTGTCACTTTTGGAGGCGGTTTCCCCATCTGGCGTGACGGCAACATTATTGGTGGTCTTGGCATCAGCGGCGGTTCCGTTGAACAAGACATGGACATTGCTCAGACCGCACTTGCGGCGATTAACATGGGAAAAAAATAATGAATACGACCGAACTTGAAACCCTTATTCGCACCATCCTGAGCGAACAACTCACACCGACACAAGAGAAAAAAGAGAGCTGCAACAAAGGGGTATTCGCCACGCCAGCAGAAGCTATCGACGCAGCACACCAGGCCTTCCTGCGCTATCAACAGTGTCCCTTAAAAACCCGCAGCGCCATTATTGGCGGTATTCGTGATGAGCTGGCTCCCTATCTGGCCGAACTGGCCGAAGAGAGCGCCACAGAAACCGGTATGGGCAACAAAGAAGACAAGTTTCTCAAAAACAAAGCCGCGTTGGAAAACACCCCGGGTATAGAAGATCTCACCACCACCGCGCTGACCGGCGACGGCGGCATGGTGTTATTCGAATATTCCCCGTTTGGCGTTATTGGTTCCGTTGCGCCGAGCACGAACCCGACCGAAACCATTATTAACAACAGCATCAGCATGCTGGCGGCAGGCAATACCATCTATTTCAGCCCGCATCCGGGTGCGAAAAATGTTTCGCTCAAGCTGATCCGCATGATTGAAGATATCGCGTTTCGCCATACGGGTATTCGCAACCTGGTAGTAACCGTTGCCGAACCTACATTCGAAGCCACCCAGCAAATGATGGCGCATCCAAAAATCGCCCTGCTGGCGATTACCGGTGGCCCAGGCATTGTGCTGATGGGCCTAAAAAGTGGCAAGAAAGTGATCGGCGCAGGTGCCGGAAACCCACCCTGTATCGTCGACGAAACTGCCGATCTGGTGAAAGCAGCGGAAGACATCATCAACGGCGCGTCCTTCGATTACAACCTGCCCTGCATTGCAGAGAAGAGTCTGATTGTTGTCGACTGTGTTGCCGACCGCCTGATGCAACAGATGCAGGCATTTGGCGCGTTGCGCATTACCGGTGCGGATATCGATAAACTGCGCGCCGTCTGTATCCAGGATGGGGTGGCCAATAAAAAGCTGGTCGGTAAAAGCCCTTCACACATTCTGCAAGCGGCCGGTCTGAGTGTGCCGCCTAAAGCGCCTCGCCTGTTGATAGCCGAAGTGCAAGGCAACGATCCGTTGGTTACCGCAGAGCAATTAATGCCCGTACTGCCTGTCGTTCGGGTTAACGACTTTGATGCCGCCCTCGCCCTTGCCCTCGTTGTTGAAGAGGGTTTGCACCACACGGCGGTGATGCATTCACAAAATGTCTCCCGCCTGAACCTGGCCGCGCGCAGCCTGCAGACCTCTATTTTTGTGAAAAACGGACCGTCTTATGCGGGGATTGGCGTGGGCGGTGAAGGCTTTACCACATTCACAATAGCCACACCTACCGGCGAAGGCACGACATCAGCAAAAACCTTTGCACGTTCGCGTCGTTGCGTACTGACCAACGGTTTCTCCATTCGCTAATTGAGGCCGATATGAAGAGATTTTCGCTACAAACGCGACTCTACAGCGGAGCGGGAAGCCTTGAGGTGCTTAAACGCTTTCGTAACAAGCACATATGGGTTGTCTGCGACGGTTTTCTTGCCAGCTCTCCGCTTATAGAACTGCTGCGCAAGGCAATCCCGGCAGATAACCGCATCAGCGTCTTTAGCGACATTACACCTGATCCGACCATCGCCACGGTTGTGGAAGGCATTACACAGATGCATTCACTCCAGCCGCAGGTGGTTATTGGTTTCGGTGGCGGCTCCGCGCTGGATGCGGCGAAAGCGATCGTCTGGTTCAGCAAACAACAGGGCGTCAATATCGAAACCTGTGTTGCGATTCCGACCACCAGCGGCACAGGCTCGGAGGTGACCAGCGCCTGCGTGATAAGCGATCCCGAAAAAGGCATCAAATATCCGTTGTTCGATAATGCGCTCTATCCCGATATCGCGATCCTGGACCCGACGCTTGTCGTCAGCGTCCCGCCCGCTATTACGGCGAATACCGGCATGGATGTGCTGACCCACGCCCTCGAAGCCTATGTGTCGCCTCGGGCCAGCGATTTTACCGATGCGCTGGCAGAGAAAGCAGCACAGTTAGTGTTCCAGTACCTGCCAACGGCGGTACGTAAAGGCGACTGCCTGGCGACGCGTGGCAAAATGCACAACGCCGCGACCCTCGCTGGGATGGCGTTCAGCCAGGCGGGGTTAGGTATTAATCACGCCATTGCCCATCAGTTGGGCGGGCAATTTCACCTGCCGCATGGGTTAGCTAATGCGCTGCTGCTGGGGGCGGTCATTCGCTTTAATGCCAGTGATAAACGTGCGGCGAAGCGTTATGCCCGGCTGGCTAAAGCCTGCCATTTTTGCCCGACAGGCGAGAATGAGTTGGTCGCCATTCATTCACTGATTCGCCAGATTGAGCAGCTTCGTCAGCAGTGTCAGATGCCGACACTCTCGGTCGCGCTAAAAGCAGACAAAGATAAATTCCGTGAGCGGATCCCCGCCATGGTTCAGGCTGCACTGGCGGATGTCACGCTGAAAACCACGCCTCGCCCTGCCGATGGCAATGACATTCGACATATTCTGGAGGAATTGCTGTGAGTGAAGCGGCCCTTCTCCCGTCCCCATGGGGCGAATTGACCCCGGCAACGGCAGAGACCATTCGCCAGCGCGTACGCGAAGCTGGCGTCGTTGGCGCTGGCGGCGCCGGGTTTCCAACCCATGTAAAACTGCAGGCACAGATCGAGATTTTTCTGGTTAATGCCGCCGAATGCGAACCGATGTTGAAAGTCGATCAGCAGTTGATGGCGCAACAGGCGGCACGACTGGTGCGTGGCGTGCTTTATGGCATGACGGCAACGGGCGCGACAGAGGGCATTATTGCGCTCAAAGAAAAATATCGCGCCGCCATCGCCGCACTTACTCCACTACTACCTGCGCAGATTCGTCTGCATATTCTGCCTGACGTCTACCCCGCCGGAGACGAAGTTATCACTATCTGGATGGCGACAGGGCGTCGTGTACCGCCTGCCGCGCTGCCGGTCAGCGTGGGGGTTGTCGTCAATAACGTGCAGACCGTTCTCAATATTGCACGCGCGGTGGAACAGCAATATCCCGTGACCCGCAGAACCCTGACGGTAAACGGTGCGGTACGTCATCCCCTGACTGTAACGGTCCCGCTGGGTATGTCGTTACGGGAAGTGCTGGAAATGGCGGGTGGCGCCACGGTAGAGGAGCCCGGTTTTATTAACGGTGGCCCAATGATGGGCGGCCTGCTGCCATCACTGGATGTGCCGGTGACAAAAACTACGGGTGGTCTTCTGGTACTGCCGAAATCACACTCGCTGATTCAGCGCCGTCTGCAGGATGACCGCACCGTGCTGACCATCGCCCGTACCGTCTGCGAGCAGTGTCGGTTATGTACCGATCTCTGCCCCCGGCATTTAATTGGCCACGAACTCTCGCCTCATCTTCTGGTGCGGGCCGTCAATTATCAGGGCGTCGCTACGCCGCAAACGCTGCTCAGTGCCCTGACCTGTTCTGAATGCAACGTCTGTGAAAGCGTCGCCTGCCCGGTAGGCATCTCACCGATGCGGGTAAACCGTCTCCTTAAAGTTCAATTACGCGCCAGCGGCGCACGCTATGAGGGGCCGCTTCGCGAGGCTGATGAGATGGCGCGCTATCGCCTGATCCCTGTCAAGCGCCTGGTGGCCAGGCTTGGCCTGCACGACTGGTATCAGGATGCGCCGCTGGAAGAGCTCGCCATTACCCCTTCACAGGTCGAATTGCCGCTGCGCCAGCATATTGGTGCGCCAGCGATTCCTTGCGTAAAAGAAGGCGACGTCGTCATCCGGGGGCAGCGCATTGCCAATATCCCCGAGGGTGCGCTGGGCGTTCCCCTTCATGCCAGTATCGATGGCGTTATTGCGTCGGTCACAGATAAAGCCATTACGGTTGTACGAGGTTAACCATGTCACAGGCTATTGGAATACTTGAATTAACCAGCATCGCCAAAGGCATGGAACTAGGTGATGCCATGCTCAAAAGCGCCAATGTGACGCTTCTGGTCAGTAAGACGCTTTGCCCCGGTAAATTTTTGGTCATGGTGGGAGGCGATGTCGGCGCAGTCCAGCAGGCTATTGCCACGGGCGACAGCCAGGCCGGAGAGATGCTGGTCGACAGCCTGGTCCTTCCCAATATTCATGCCAGCGTGCTGCCTGCGATTAGCGGTCTCAATGCCGTCGAGCAACGTCAGGCAGTGGGTATCGTTGAAACCTGGAGTGTAGCCGCCTGCGTGAGCGCGGCCGACCGTGCAGTCAAGGCGTCGAATGTCACCCTGGTACGCGTTCATATGGCGTTCGGCATTGGCGGCAAATGCTACATGGTCGTGACCGGTGATATTTCGGATGTGGAAAATGCCGTCGCCGTTGCCAGTGAAAGTGCTGGCGAAAAAGGTCTGCTGGTGTACCGCTCGGTGATCCCGCGTCCCCATGAAGCCATGTGGCGACAGATTGTGGAGGGCTAATGGAGACACAACGCAGTACTGAACGCATGATTCAGGAGTATGTGCCCGGTAAACAGGTCACCCTGGCCCATTTGATCGCCAATCCAGGCAAAGATCTCTACAAAAAGCTGGGCTTAAGCGAGACGGCTTCTGCCATTGGCATTCTGACGATTACCCCCAGCGAAGCCTCAATCATCGCCTGCGATATCGCGACCAAATCCGGGGCGGTAGAGATCGGTTTTATCGATCGTTTCACAGGTGCCGTGGTCCTCACGGGGGATGTTTCCTCAGTGGAGTATGCACTACGTCAGGTGACGCGTTCACTCGGCGAAATGCTGCACTTTACGACCTGCCAGGTCACAAGGACCTGATGCGATGAAACGAATGATGTTAATTGGCCCAAGCCAGTGCGGTAAGACATCGCTAACACAACGCTTGCGCGGTGAGGCAATGCGCTATCAAAAAACGCAGGCCATTGTCTGGTCACCTGAGACCATCGATACGCCGGGGGAGTACCTCGAAAACCGATGTCTCTACAGCGCCTTACTCACCAGCGCCTGCGAAGCCGATGTGGTGGCGCTGGTACTGAATGCCGACGCCAAATGGTGCCCATTTTCACCCGGATTTACCTTGCCGATGAACCGCCAGACGATTGGCATCATCACCAAAGCCGACCTTGTCGCAGAACACAAGATCACGCAAATCGGCGAGTGGTTACGGCAGTCAGGTGCAGAGCATCTTTTTATCACCAGCGCGCAAACCGGTCAGGGTGTCGCTGAGGTCATCGCTTTTCTTCAACCCCAGGAGCACGCATGTCCCGAACAATAATGGCAATCAACGCCGGTAGTTCTTCGCTTAAATTTCAGCTTCTTATTATGCCTGCAGGCACGCTTCTCTGTCAGGGTCTGATCGAACGTATCGGGCTTTCCGATGCCATTTTCACCCTCAAGCAGGGGGAACAAAAATGGCAGGAGACACGTGCCATTGCCGACCACAAAGAGGCGGCGGAATTACTGCTGGAAAAATTGCTTTCACATAACATTATCTCCTCCTTATCGGCAATAGACGGCGTGGGGCATCGTGTCGCACACGGTGGAGAAACTTTTAAAGACTCGGCGTTGATTACCCATGACGCACTGGCAGAAATCGAACGCCTTGCGGAACTGGCACCATTACACAACCCGGTCAACGCAGCGGGCATTCGCATTTTTCGCCAGGCGCTGCCACATGCCCCAGCGGTTGCCGTGTTTGATACTTCATTTCATCAGACGCTGGAACAAAGCGCTTTCATCTACCCTCTGCCCTGGCGCTATTACGCGGAACTTGGGATTCGCCGTTACGGGTTCCATGGCACCAGCCATAAATTTGTCAGCCAGCAATTAGCCGAAAAACTGGGCGTTCCATTAAGCGCATTGCGGGTTATCTCCTGCCATTTAGGCAATGGCAGCAGCTTGTGTGCTATTAAAGGTGGGCGCTCCGTCAACACCTCTATGGGGTTCACACCGCAGTCGGGGGTAATGATGGGTACCCGCAGCGGGGATATCGACCCCTCTATTTTGCCCTGGGTTGCGTTAAAAGAAGACAAGTCACCGCAACAACTTAACGCTCTGCTAAATAACGAATCGGGGCTGCTTGGGGTCTCTGGCGTATCGAACGATTTTCGCGATGTCGAACAAGCATCGAATGCTGGCAACACGCGCGCAACACTGGCGCTCACTCTTTTTGCCGAACGTATTCGCGCCACTATCGGCAGCTACGTAATGCAATTGGGTGGGCTGGATGTTCTGTTATTTACCGGCGGCATTGGTGAAAACTCCGCACGAGCCAGAGCGGCCATCTGTCGCAACCTGCATTTCCTGGGGCTGGACATTGATGCCGGGAAAAACGACCGCAATGCCACGTTTATCCAGACTGACCATTCTGTGGTGAAAGTCGCCGTGATCAATACCAATGAAGAACTGATGATTGCCCGTGACGTAATGCGCATCGGGCTGCCGGAATATGCGGAGGCAGAAGCATGACAGGTAAAGTCTGGCTGGTGGGCGCAGGCCCGGGCGACCCGGGTCTGCTGACCGTAAAAGGATTAAACTGCCTGCGTGAAGCCGAGGCTGTTGTTTTCGACAGGCTGGTAAATCCGCTCCTGTTACAGGAAGCCCCGGCGGGTTGTGAGTTGCATGATGTGGGCAAAGAGGCGAATCGTCACCCTATCCCGCAGCCACAAATCAACCAAATCCTGATTGATTGCGCCAGCAGAGGCCTTAGGGTTGTGCGCTTAAAAGGCGGTGATCCCTTTGTTTTTGGTCGCGGGAGCGAAGAGATGCAAGCGCTACGGGAGTGTGGTATCGAGTGCGAGGTGGTACCAGGTATCACCTCCGCGATTGGCGGGCTTGCAGCAGCGGGTATCCCGGTCACGCACCGCGATTTTGCCTCCAGTTTTCATGTTGTGACCGGCCATTTACAGGACGGTAAAGAACCTCAGGACTGGGGTAAACTTGCGGTCCTGCCGGGGACGCTGGTGATCCTGATGGGGATGTCGCAAATACAGACCATCTGTGCCGCTTTGATGAGTGCAGGTAAACCAGCCGATACACCTGCAGCCGTGGTGATGCGTGCCAGCACACCGGAACAGAAAGTTCTCTGCGCACCGCTGTCTGCGCTGGCACAAGAGAGCGAAGCCGCCGGGTTTCACGCCCCCGCGCTGATCGTGATTGGCGGCGTGGTGTCGTTACGCGAAATTCTGGCCTTCAGCGGATCGGCATGACACTATCCTGACGTTAGGCACCACAATGAGAGGTTGAACTTGGCGCTGGCACAGTGTCCCGCATCCTGCGGCGAAATCATTCAGGGATGGATCCTGGGCAGTGAAAAGCTGGTTTCCTGCCCGGTCAACTGGTATAGCGAGGTTGAAGTCACAGCCGGTACGCCTGTGCCTGCTGAACGCCCCCTGGTACGAGCGATGGTAAAACAGGTGCTGGCGCACTGGCAGCTACCTGCTGCATTAAGTGATGAAATTCGCATTGACTGCCGCTCGACCATTCCCGTCGCCAAAGGGATGGCGAGCAGTACCGCGGACATCGCAGCCACAGCGGTTGCCACATCACGTCATCTTGGGTTTACGCTTGATGACGTCACCCTCTCTCAGCTTTGCGTCGCGCTGGAACCCACCGACAGCACTGTTTTTCGTTCGTTGACGTTATTTGATCACAACACCGCACAAACACGGATCACCTGTGAGCGTGTTCCCACTCTCGATGTCTTATTACTGGAAAGCCCGTTAACGCTTCGCACAGAAGATTATCATCGCCTGCCCCGGCGGGCCGTGCTGATGGCCAACGCCGATGCTCTCGGCAGCGCCTGGCGTAAAGTGCAGCGAGCCTGCCTGACAAACGATCCGGCACTACTGGGCGAGGCGGCATCGCAAAGTGCCATGGCAAGCCAGACGCTGCTACCTAAACCGGGTTTTAATTCACTGATGGGGATAGTGGAACAGTGCGATTTGTACGGGCTGAATGTCGCCCATAGCGGTAGTGTTGTGGGCTTATTTCTGGACAGACAACGTCATGATCTGGCGAAAGTGCGCGCGTTACTGAGTAAACCTGCATTGCAACAGCACTGGCCGCAACAACATCTGTTGCGCATGGTGGAAGGCGGGGTAAGAGAACGGTGAGAGAGGCCCTCTCACCGTCAGAGTGATTACTCTTCTTTTGGCTCAACGGGTTTCTGCTCACCCATTGTTTTCAGTTTCTTGGAGATCTCACGGCGTTCTTTGGAGATCTCGGCGTTTTTGATGATGTAATCATCAACGCGGTCTTCGTAATCGCTTTTCATGCTGGCGATAATACCCTGGATAGCTTCAACGCTCATACCCGGCTTGATATAGTCGCTCAGGTTGTCCAGCAGCAGTACACGTTTCTGGTTATCACGGATCTTTTTCTCAACATCCTGGATTTCGCGCTGCAGTTTATTCTTACGACGGAACAGACGAACAAACTCCAGAACGTCCTGGAATGAAGGCTTACTTGTTTCCATTTTGATACCCCTGCTAATGTGAGATTCGGATTCGTTAAAGCAACCGCCTAAGACCTTACTTTTAGCCGTTGCTGATGACAATGATTTTATCCTTTTCTCTATCATAACCCCAAATTGGGCTGAATCGAAACAGCCTGACTGTTTTTCCGAATTGTGTGAAGCTTATTTGCGCAGCGCCCGACATATTAAATGTGACATCAACTCCAGTTGCCGTGCCAGTTCCATGCTCAGCCACACATAGCCGTGAATCGAATTCTCCGCCAACGCATCGCCCTGATGATCGCGGAGCAGGTCGCGCAATTCCGTCACAATGTCAGTCAGTTTTTCCGTATTGGCCAGAATCGGTTGCGGATTTCCTTCATAGAGCGCATGGGCGATAGTCAACAGCGTTTGCTGCGTCATTTGCTGCGTTTCACGCAACGTACTGGCGTTGAGCATAACGAAGTGGCTGGCGCGGGAAGCCCAGTGCGCGTTCATTTGCAGTTCCAGCACACACACCATATTGCGGCTTACGGTTTGAATCGCTTCAAAAATGGCTTTCTGGATATGCGTCTCTTTACTGGCGGGTGTAATCAGGCCGCGCATTTTCACCACATCATTGAGTATTTTTTGCAGATGCCTTTCCAGCCGCGGGCGCTCAACGAGGTTACGCGAAAAACCGGCCTGATAGACCCGGTTAAAGGCGGTAACGTAGTTTGCCATTTGGATACGCCAGTGCAGAAAGGCTCGCTGCGGCCAGATACCGGTGAAGAGCATTGCCAGTAACGAGCCAAAAATGACGTCGCCACTTCGCCACAACGCCGTATTCATATCCCCGGCCGGCGCGCCAACCACCACCGACAGCGTGATACCGATAAGCAATGCCTGATAGGGCTTTTTACCCAGCGCCAGCCAGCCACAGAGGAACATGGCTCCCGCACACCACATCACCATCAGCGGAAGGGAGATCAGCTCAAGCTTAAGTGCGACAAGCCCCAACGCAGAGCCACAGATTGTGCCACCAATGCGCTCAAATGCTCTGGGAACCACATTTCCCCAGAACGAAATCGGCCCCATGATCACCACCAGGGTGATGAGTGGCCAGGTACCCTCGGGTACATTGAGCAGACGAACCAACAAAAAGGTCAGGATAAAAGCCAGCGCAATACGTACGCCGTGAACCACGCGATAATGTCGGTAAAGACGGATCTCAAAAGGACTGAGTGATTTGTCGGGACGCACACCCGCTCTCCAGTCAAAAAACAACGAAGGCGCAATTGTAGCGATCTTTCTGCGGCAAAGGTCACTGTTTAGAACAAAAAAAGGGTTCACTGCTTAAAATCCGCGTGTACAGATTGAACAGTGAACCCTTTTAACGTTTACGATCAGAGCACTTTTGGTTCTACGGGAATGTACATATCGATTTCCCAGTAGCCATCCTCCTGCGCTGAATTCAGATAGACTTCAAAACAGGGGCGTAAAGCAATCTGATACTGCTCGTCTGCCATCAATTCATCAAAAAAAGCATCCCACGCCAGTTCAAACTCTTCGTTATAGACGCGAGCACGTGCCACTGCGTTCAGGCCTGCCGGAATCTCAGTGCGCATCACCCCTTCACTGTTTTCAGGAATGACGAAATCAGCCGGAACCGAAACAACCACATCAGCACGCAACTTTTCCGCGGGAACTTCATCGGGATTGTCATAGTAAACCGTGATCCATTCCTGAGTCTGAATCTGTTTACCGTTAACCCACATCGCTAACTGCTCGAACCCTTTCTTGACGGTGACATCCCAGGGGCCAACCAGATGAAACCCGGCGATAGTGCGCTTATCAACCTGTCTTACGGTGTATGCCATGTTACCCTCCCTTTACTGTTTATTTGTACAGTATAGTGAAATCATTGAAACCGGGCACTCACAACAGATCAATTATGTGAGCAGACTCGCGTCACAGCCAGTCCGCATCATCATCAGGCTTTGTGGTGCAGATAGTCGCTCAACCGCGAGAACAAGCCACCCTTACCGACATCATCCAGCGTCACCAGCGGCAAGTGCGCCACCACTTTGTCACGATCGTAAAGCTGGATTTCGCCCACGCGCTGATGAGCGGCAAGCGGGGCTTCGAGCTCTTTAGCGTCTATGACATAGCGTGCTTTGATATTCGGGAGTTCCGCTTTCGGCAGCGCCAGCCAAAGATCCTGGTCGGTACCGACCATCATCTGTTCCTTATCGCCATACCAGATACGCTCGCTGCCAACTTTTTTACCTTTTTGCAGAATCTGCACGGTATCAAAATTTTGCTGGCCCCAGTGCAGCAACTTCCGCGCCTGGTCTTCACGGCCTTTCGGGCTTTCCGCCCCCATCACAACCGCAATCAGGCGACGCTGCCCATCAACGCTTGATGCTATCAGGTTAAAACCGGCACCCGAGGTATGCCCGGTTTTCAGGCCATCAACATTCAATGATGAATCCCACAGCAGCCCATTACGGTTCTGCTGGGTGATACCGTTCCAGGTCAGGCTTTTCTCACTGTACATATGATAAAAATCCGGCTCACCGCTGATAATGGCGCGGGAAAGCACCGCCAGATCATATGCCGAACTGTGCTGGCCGGGCGCGTCCAGGCCATGTACCGTTTCAAAATGGGTATCACGCAAATTTAGCTTTTGCACATAATCGTTCATCATGCTGACAAACTGCGGCTGGCTTCCCGCTACATAATCGGCCAGCGCGACGCAGGCATCGTTGCCGGAATCAACAATCAGCCCGCGGCTCAGGTCGCGCACCGTAACGCGATCCCCAGCTTTCAGGAACATTAACGAAGAGCCGTCAAAGACCGGATTTCCTCGCGCCCAGGCATCCTTACCTACCGTCACCACATCGCTGGCGCTGATACGGTGGCTGTCGATGGCGCGATCCACAACATAGCCAGTCATCAGCTTGGTCAGGCTGGCCGGATTACGCTGCTGATGTTCATTGCCTGCAGTGAGGATCTGCCCGGTGGTGTAATCCATTAAGACCCATGAGCCCGCCTGAATTTCCGGCGGCTGGGGAGAAATCGGCATATCATCTGCCAACGCGCAATGGATTGTCGCGGACAAAAGGGAGAAGGCAAAAAACAAACGGCATTTCAAAGAAATATCCTCATTTACGTGAAATTAGCCGTTCTTTTTACGCAACTTAATATGTCGATACTGGGACAAATTGCAAACAAATGTGACGAAAGTCATTTTTTGACGTCCCGGATCTTGCTCCGAATGACGCTCCGCAATGCGTTTTCCTTCGGAAGATGCGACGCAATGGTTTACCATAGGCAGGTTATTGATCAACAGGATGAGCTCAGGTGTCTGATTCAACGGCAACGCCCACATTTCTTTTCCATGACTACGAAACGTTCGGTACCAGCCCCTCGCTGGATCGCCCCGCACAGTTTGCTGCGATTCGTACCGACGCCGATTTCAACATCATTGGCGAGCCGGAAGTCTTTTACTGTAAACCGGCAGATGACTATTTGCCTCAGCCAGAGGCAGTGCTGATTACCGGCATTACGCCACAGCACGCCAGAGCGAATGGCGTCAATGAAGCTGACTTTGCCCGCCGCATCCATGATTTGTTCACCGTCCCCAAAACCTGCGTACTCGGCTATAACAATGTCCGCTTCGATGACGAAGTGACACGGAATATCTTCTATCGCAACTTTTACGATCCCTATGCCTGGAGCTGGCAAAACAACAACTCGCGCTGGGATTTGTTGGATGTGATGCGTGCCTGCTATGCCCTGCGCCCGGACGGCATCAACTGGCCGGAGAATGACGATGGGCTGCCGAGTTTCCGCCTTGAGCATCTGACAAAAGCGAACGGTATTGAACACAGCAATGCCCACGATGCAATGGCCGACGTTTACGCCACCATCGCCATGGCGCAACTGGTGAAAACTCACCAGCCGAGGCTATTTGATTATCTGCTGAGCCACCGTAATAAGCATAAACTGGCGGCCCTGATTGATGTCCCGCAGATGACGCCGCTGGTCCATGTTTCCGGCATGTTTGGCGCCTGGCGCGGCAATACCAGTTGGGTGGCTCCGCTGGCCTGGCACCCGGAAAACCGCAATGCCGTGATCATGGTGGACCTCGCGGGCGATATGTCGCCGTTGCTGGAACTGGATGCTGACGCGCTGCGCGAGCGCTTGTATACCGCAAAAGCCGAGTTAGGTGACAATGCTGCCGTGCCGGTGAAGCTGGTACATCTGAATAAATGCCCTATCCTGGCACAGGCGAAAACGCTGCGTCCTGAGGATGCTGAACGGCTGGGGATTGACCGCAAGCAGTGTCTGGATAACCTGAACGTTCTGCGCAATAACCCGCAGGTACGCGAAAAAGTACTGGCTATCTTTGCCGAAGCCGAGCCGTTTGTTCCCTCTGAGAATGTGGATACACAACTTTATAACGGTTTTTTCAGCGACGCAGACCGTGCGGCAATGAACATTCTGCTGGAAACCGAGCCACGTAATCTCCCGGCGCTGGATATCACCTTTGTCGATAAACGAATCGAGAAACTGCTGTTTAACTACCGGGCGCGTAACTTCCCCGGAACGCTCGATTATGACGAACAACAGCGCTGGCTGGAGCATCGCCGTCAGGTGTTTACGCCTGAGTTTTTGCAGGCCTACGCCGATGAGCTACAGATGCTGTCCCAGCAGTACGCCGACGATAAAGCGAAGCTGACACTGCTGAAATCGCTCTGGCAGTACGCCCAGGAGATTGTGTAGCCGCCAGAGTGCAGGCAAAAAAAACCGGAGGCCATGGCCTCCGGTTTTTTTATTCAGTCATTCATTACTGCGCGATATCTTCGTACTGTGGCACCGGGTTGCGGAAACTTTTCGTCACGCAGGCCAGATAGACCAGACCGATACCCCCCCAGATCAGGCCCAGAATCATTGAGCTCTGCTCCAGGTTAATCCACAGTGCGCCTACGGTCAGCGCGCCACAGACCGGCAGTACCAGATAATTGAAGTGATCTTTCAGCGTCTTGTTACGCTTTTCACGGATCCAGAACTGCGAAATCACTGACAGGTTAACGAAGGTAAACGCCACCAATGCGCCGAAGTTAATCAACGCTGTCGCCGTCACCAGGTCGAATTTAATCGCCAGCAGTGCAATCGCGCCAACCAGCAGGACGTTCCATGCCGGAGTACGCCACTTCGGATGAATATAACCAAAGAAACGGGTCGGGAAGACGCCATCACGGCCCATCACGTACATCAGACGCGAAACGCCCGCATGTGCCGCCATACCCGATGCCAGAACGGTCACGCTGGAGAAAATCAGCACGCCCCACTGGAAGGTTTTACCCGCCACATACAGCATGATTTCCGGCTGAGACGCATCCGGATCTTTAAAGCGAGAGATATCCGGGAAGTACAGTTGCAGGAAGTAAGAGGCAACGATAAATACCAGGCCGCCAATCAACGCCGTCAGGAAGATAGCTTTCGGAATCACGCGCTCTGCATCTTTGGTCTCTTCTGACAGAGAAGAGATACCGTCGAAGCCGAGGAACGAGAAGCACAGGATAGTCGCGCCGGTAATTATCGGCACCACGTGTGCGCCTTCGGACCAGAACGGACGCGTGCTGGTCAACGTACCTGCGCCTTCACCGTGAGAGACGCCGTAAATGATCAGACCAACGATAACGGCCACAATGCCCATCTGCAGAATCACAATCAGGGTATTGAAGTTGGCCACGGTCTTGATGCTGCGCAGATTAGAGATGGTCATAAAGGCCACCAGCGCGACAACAAAGATCCACGATGGAATAGAAGGCACCAGCGCTTCAAAATAGATTTTCGCCAACAGAATGTTGATCATCGGCATGAACAGGTAGTCCAGCAGCGAAGACCAACCCACCATAAAGCCAACCGCCGGGCTGATGGATTTTTGGGCGTACGTGTATGCGGAGCCCGCAGACGGGAAACGGCGAACCAGTTTTCCGTAGCTCAGCGCCGTAAAGAGAATGGCTACCAGCGCAAAGGCATACGCCGTTGCAACATGGCCGTCGGTCAAGCCAGAGACGATACCAAACGTATCGAACAGCGTCATAGGCTGCATATAGGCGAGGCCCATCATAACAACCGGAATCAACGTAAGTGTTTTACGTAATTCCACGCGAGAGGTCTTTGGAGTAGCGTTATGCGACATAGTTATCCCCTTTTACGGTGAACGCCAGCGCGTAAGCAAAAGATTGCCCCATTTCTTTATATTCCTCAGCGACAACGACTGTCGGTTTTTAGTAAATATCTATCCGGTACGAAGCCCGGCCTCTTGGATTGAATGACGTTTCTAAAGTGCAAAAAAATAACCGACGTCTGATTAACGTCGGTTAGTTTCAATTTTTTGCAGCGACATATTTTGCACCAAAGTGAGGCGTTTTGACAAGCCTGTGCAATGGCGCTCACAAAGCGGTAACACCTAACTTACTGAATTTAAATAATTCACTTTGAAGCAGAGCAAATTAATAGCACTTTTTGCAAAATTTTTCTGCACTGTTTCAGGGAAATGACAGATTTCCCCCGTGTTTATGGCATTAAACTGTTTAAAATCAGTCCAATGGCATGGTCATCGGATTCGGATATTCATACTCAAATCCCAGTTCGTGGCAAATGCGGTTGCCGTCAACCACTTTCCCTTTTTCGCCGGGCGCAGAGTCGAGGAATTGTGGCTCAGGCAGGCCAAGCTTGCGCGCCATGGCCGGGTAAAACTGCGCTCGCGCCGGGTGCTCAGGTGCACATAAATTATAGATATGCCCGCCCTTCGGCGCCTGAAGCAGCAACGTGATGGCGGAAATAACATCCTCCAGATGGACCAGGTTGACCCCCTGTTGCCCGTCTGGCGCCGTCTTCCCGGCAAAAAAACGCCCCGGATGGCGGGCCGGTCCTACCAGCCCTGCCAGACGCAGAATATCCACCGATGTCCCCGGCAAATTATGCAGCCAGTCCTCAAGCTCTTTCAGGACTCGTCCGCTCGCCGTTGACGGATTACGCGGTGAGTTTTCTTTTACTGTGCCGCTGGTGTCGCCATACACCGAGGTGGAGCTGGTAAAAATGATGCGCGGGATATGATAGGCCAGCGCACTATCAACAATTTCCTGCATCGCCTGCAGGTAGAAAGCCTCGCCAGGACCACTGCGTCTGGCTGGCAAAGTGATAACCAGCGCGTCGACATTCATTAATGCATCCAGATCGTCTGGCTCGCAGAACAGCTCCGGTTCGAGTTTCAGCACGTAGCTTTCAATGCCGCACATACGAGCCGCCTCCACGCCATCCTGAGTGGTTTTGCTGCCGGTGACCTGCCAGCCGCGCGCCGTTAATGACAGCGCCAGCGGCATGCCCAACCATCCTAATCCGACAATAGCGACCTTTTTCATGTGTCTCTCCCGACATTTCGCAGATTCCATTTTAAGGCTACGCCAGCCCGACGAAACTGACAATTCATAGAGCGAATATGAAATGATTTAATGATTAAAAAAAGCCCTTGCCTTTGGTGGTGAAAGTGGTTTAGGTTAAACGACATCAAATGAATAAACATTCATCGAGAATTTTATGACAGGCGTTCAATTTAAACTTCACCATCATCACCATCATCCTGACTAGTCTTTCAGGCGATGTGTGCTGGAAGACGTTTGGATCTTCCAGTGGTGCATGAACGCAAGAGAAAGCCCCCGGAAGATAATCTTCCGGGGGCTTTTTTTTGGACCAAATTCAGCAGGATAATGAGGAAAACAGAATGTTAGACAATACCCGTTTACGCATAGCTATTCAGAAATCAGGCCGCCTGAGCGATGACTCACGCGAATTACTGGCCCGTTGCGGCATTAAAATCAACCTGCACACACAGCGTCTGATTGCCCTGGCCGAAAATATGCCGATTGATATTCTGCGCGTGCGTGACGACGACATTCCGGGGCTGGTCATGGACGGCGTGGTCGACCTGGGTATTGTGGGTGAAAACGTCCTGGAAGAAGAGTTACTGACCCGCCGCGCACAGGGGGAAGACCCGCGTTATTTCACCCTGCGCCGCCTTGATTTCGGGAGTTGCCGCCTGTCACTGGCGACCAACGCCGATGAAGAGTGGAAAGGCCCGGCGTCACTCGACGGCAAACGTATTGCCACCTCTTATCCGCACCTGCTCAAACGCTATCTCGACCAGAAAGGCGTCGCCTTCAAGTCCTGCCTGCTGAACGGTTCTGTTGAAGTGGCCCCACGTGCCGGTCTGGCGGATGCCATCTGTGATCTGGTCTCCACCGGCGCCACCCTGGAAGCGAATGGTCTGCGCGAAGTGGAAGTGATTTACCGCTCCAAAGCCTGCCTGATTCAACGTGACGGCGACCTGCTGGATGGCAAACAAGAGCTGGTCGATAAATTGCTGACCCGTATTCAGGGCGTGATTCAGGCGCGTGAATCAAAATACATCATGATGCACGCGCCAACCGAGCGTCTGGATGAAGTGATTTCTCTGCTGCCGGGCGCCGAACGTCCGACCATTCTGCCGCTGGCAGGCGATCAGCAACGTGTCGCCATGCATATGGTGAGCAGCGAAACCCTGTTCTGGGAAACGATGGAAAAACTGAAAGCGCTGGGCGCCAGTTCTATTCTGGTGCTGCCAATCGAGAAGATGATGGAGTAATCCACCTTACGATTCGCCCGGTGGCGCTATGTCTGCCGGGCCTGGACATCCAGGCCGGATAAGCGAAAGCGTCACCCTGCCTATAAAGGAAAATGATTATGAGCTTTAACACTATCATCGACTGGAACAGTTGCAGCCCTGAACAGCAACGTGAGCTGCTGATGCGCCCGGCGATCTCCGCCTCAGAAAGTATCACCCGTACCGTTGTGGAGATCCTCGACAACGTGAAAAGCAATGGCGATAACGCCCTGCGCGAATACAGCGCGAAATTTGATAAAACTGACGTTACCGCACTGAAAGTGACCGCGCAGGAAATTGCCGATGCCAGCGCCCGTCTCGGTGACGACATCAAGCAGGCGATGGCCGTGGCGGTTAAGAATATCGACACGTTCCACGTCGCACAGAAACTGCAAACGGTTGATGTCGAAACAGTGCCAGGCGTGCGTTGCCAGCAAGTCACCCGCCCTATCGCCTCCGTCGGGTTGTATATCCCAGGTGGTTCCGCGCCGCTGTTTTCCACCGTACTGATGCTGGCCACTCCGGCACGCATTGCAGGCTGCAAAAAAGTGGTGCTCTGCTCCCCTCCCCCTATTGCGGATGAAATTCTCTATGCGGCGCAACTCTGCGGTATACAGGAAGTCTTTAAAGTGGGGGGCGCGCAAGCGATTGCGGCTCTGGCATTTGGCACGGAATCAGTGCCAAAAGTCGACAAAATCTTTGGACCCGGCAACGCCTTCGTGACCGAGGCCAAGCGTCAGGTAAGCCAGCGTCTGGATGGCGCTGCTATCGATATGCCAGCGGGTCCGTCAGAAGTGCTGGTGATTGCCGACAGCGGCGCCACGCCTGATTTTGTCGCCTCCGATCTGTTGTCGCAGGCGGAACACGGCCCGGACTCGCAGGTGATCCTGCTGACGCCGGATGCCGACATGGCCCGCGCCGTTGCCGACGCCGTTGAACGTCAGTTAGCCGACCTGCCTCGAGCGGAAACGGCGCGTAAAGCGCTCTCCGCCAGCCGCCTGATTGTGGCGAAAGACCTGGCACAATGCGTGCAAATCTCTAACCAGTATGGTCCCGAGCATTTGATTATTCAGACCCGTAGCGCGCGTGACCTGGTGGATGATATCACCAGCGCCGGCTCGGTCTTTTTGGGCGACTGGTCACCCGAGTCCGCCGGTGATTATGCCTCCGGCACTAACCATGTCCTGCCAACATACGGTTATACCGCAACCTGCTCCAGCCTGGGGCTGGCTGATTTCCAGAAACGGATGACTGTCCAGGAATTATCGCGCGAAGGCTTCGCGTCTCTCGCTTCTACTATTGAAACGCTGGCGGCCGCTGAACTGCTCACCGCCCACAAAAATGCCGTCACCCTGCGTGTTAACGCCCTTAAGGAGCAAGCATGAGTATTGAGGAACTGGCTCGCGCCAACGTACGTGCCCTGACCCCGTATCAGTCTGCCCGTCGTCTTGGCGGTAAGGGCGATGTCTGGTTGAATGCCAACGAATTCCCGACGGCAGTGGAATTTAATTTCACTCAGCAAACGCTGAACCGCTACCCGGAATGCCAGCCAAAAGCGGTCATTGAAGGGTATGCGCAATACGCCGGGCTTAAGCCGGAACAAGTGTTGGTGAGTCGCGGCGCTGATGAAGGCATTGAGCTCCTTATCCGCGCGTTCTGCGAACCGGGTAAAGACGCCATTCTGTTCTGCCCGCCGACCTACGGTATGTACAGCGTCAGCGCAGAAACCTTTGGCGTTGAGTACCGCACGGCACTGACACTGGACGGCTGGCAACTGGATCTGCAAAACATTGCCGACCAGCTTGAGAACGTCAAACTGGTGTATGTCTGCAGCCCGAACAACCCCACCGGTCAAATCATCAATCCGCAGGACATTCGCGCCGTGCTGGAGATGACGCGCGGCAAAGCGCTCGTAGTGGCCGACGAAGCGTATATTGAATTTTGCCCTCAGGCGACGCTGGCGGGCTGGCTTGAAGAGTATCCGCACCTGGTGATACTGCGTACGCTGTCCAAAGCTTTTGCGCTGGCAGGCCTGCGTTGCGGCTTCACCCTGGCAAATGAAGAGGTGATCAACCTGCTGATGAAAGTGATCGCCCCCTATCCACTCTCTACACCGGTGGCCGATATCGCGGCCCAGGCTCTGAGCCCGGAAGGGATTGTGGCGATGCGTGAGCGTGTCGCCCAGATCGTGGCCGAGCGCGAATATCTGTCAACATCACTTCGTGACATTCCCTGCGTGGAGACGGTGTTTGATTCAGAGACCAACTACATTCTGGTACGCTTCAAAGCCTCCAGCGCTGTCTTTAAATCTCTGTGGGATCAGGGCATTATCCTGCGTGACCAAAATAAACAACCGACCTTGAGCGGCTGCCTGCGTATCACTATCGGCACCCGCGAAGAGAGCCAGCGCGTCATCGACGCTTTACGTGCGGAGTCTGTATGAGCCAGAAGTACCTTTTTATTGACCGTGATGGAACCCTGATTTCCGAGCCGCCATCTGATTATCAGGTCGATCGTTTTGACAAGCTGGCCTTTGAACCGGACGCGATTCCGGTTCTGCTCGCACTCCAAAAAGCCGGTTTTAAACTGGTGATGATCACCAATCAGGATGGTCTGGGCACCAGCAGCTTCCCGCAGGCCGATTTTGATGGCCCGCATAACCTGATGATGCAAATTTTCACCTCTCAGGGTGTGGTGTTTGAAGAGGTGTTGATTTGCCCGCACTTCCCGGGCGATGAGTGTGATTGCCGCAAACCGAAAGTAAAAATGGTTGAGCGCTGGCTGGTTGAGCAAGCGCTGGATAAAGCGAACAGCTACGTCATTGGCGATCGCGCAACGGATATTGAACTGGCGGCCAACATGGGCATTGCCGGGCTGCGTTACAACCGTGAAACCCTGAACTGGGCAGCCATTGGCGAGCAGTTGACCAAACGCGATCGTTACGCCCACGTTGAGCGCAAAACCAAAGAGACGCAGATTGACGTCAAAGTGTGGCTGGATCGCGAAGGCGGCAGCAAAATCCGCACCGGCGTGGGATTCTTTGATCATATGCTCGATCAAATTGCTACCCACGGCGGCTTTCGCATGGAAATCGACGTCAAAGGCGATCTCTACATTGACGATCACCATACGGTTGAAGATACCGGCCTGGCGTTAGGCGAAGCGTTGAAACTGGCGCTGGGCGACAAGCGCGGTATCAACCGTTTCGGTTTTGTGCTGCCGATGGACGAATGCCTGGCACGCTGCGCGCTGGATATTTCCGGGCGTCCGCACCTGGAATATAAAGCTGAGTTTACCTATCAGCGCGTGGGTGATTTGAGCACCGAGATGGTTGAGCACTTCTTTAGTTCTCTTTCTTACACCATGGGTGTGACGCTGCATTTGAAAACCAAAGGGAAAAACGATCACCACCGCGTGGAGAGCCTGTTCAAAGTCTTTGGTCGTACGCTGCGCCAGGCCATTCGCGTCGAAGGCGATACCCTTCCCTCCTCGAAAGGAGTGTTGTGATGAATGTCGTTATCCTGGATACCGGGTGCGCTAACCTCAACTCTGTGAAATCGGCCATTTCGCGTCACGGCTACGAGCCGCTGGTGAGCCGCGATCCTGACGTGGTGCTGCGCGCCGACAAACTATTTCTGCCCGGCGTAGGCACGGCGCAGGCCGCCATGGATCAATTGCGCGAACGCGACCTGATTGAACTGGTAAAAGCCTGCACCCAGCCGGTGCTGGGCATCTGCCTGGGTATGCAATTACTGGGACGTTTCAGCGAAGAGAACAGTGGCGTGGATTTACTGGGTATCATCGACCAGGACGTGCCGAAAATGGAAGATGTTGGTTTACCACTGCCGCACATGGGCTGGAACCAAGTCTATCCGAAAGCAGGCAACCGCCTGTTTCAGGGGATAGATGACGGCGCGTACTTCTATTTTGTTCATAGCTACGCCATGCCGGTTAACCCTTACACCATCGCCCAGTGTCAGTACGGCACGCCGTTTACTGCTGCGGTGCAAAAAGACAATTTCTATGGCGTGCAATTCCATCCGGAACGTTCAGGGCGCGCGGGTGCACAACTGCTGAAAAACTTTCTGGAGATGTGATGATTATTCCGGCTTTAGATTTAATTGATGGAACGGTAGTGCGCCTGCACCAAGGGGATTATGGTCAGCAGCGCGACTACGGCACCGACCCGTTGCCACGCCTGCAGGATTACGCCGCCCAGGGTGCGCAAGTGCTGCATCTGGTGGATTTAACCGGTGCGAAAGATCCGGCGCGTCGCCAGATCCCATTGCTGAAAACACTGGTTGCCGGGGTGAATGTGCCGGTACAGGTCGGCGGCGGTGTACGTACCGAAGAGGATGTCGCCGCGCTGCTTGATGCTGGTGTCGCCCGTGTGGTCGTTGGTTCAACCGCCGTGAAATCACCTGAGGTGGTTAAAGGGTGGTTCGAGCGTTTTGGCGCCGATGCGCTGGTCCTGGCGCTGGATGTACGTATTGATGCCGCAGGCAATAAACAGGTGGCGGTAAGCGGCTGGCAGGAAGATTCCGGCGTCTCGCTGGAAGAACTGGTAGAAACCTATCTCCCGGTTGGTCTCAGGCATGTGCTGTGCACCGATATCTCCCGCGATGGTACGCTGGCAGGCTCGAACGTGTCGCTGTATGAAGAAGTGTGCGCGCGATATCCGCAGGTTGCGTTTCAGTCTTCCGGTGGTATCGGCGATATCAACGATATTGCGGCGCTGCGTGGAACAGGCGTGAAAGGCGTGATCGTGGGTCGCGCGCTGCTGGAAGGTAAATTTACTGTAACGGAGGCCATCCAATGCTGGCAAAACGGATAATTCCTTGTCTCGACGTACGCGATGGTCAGGTGGTGAAAGGCGTTCAGTTTCGTAATCACGAAATCATCGGTGACATCGTGCCTCTGGCGAAACGCTACGCCGAAGAAGGCGCAGACGAACTGGTTTTTTACGATATCACTGCCTCCAGTGACGGGCGCGTGGTCGATAAAAGCTGGGTCTCTCGCGTCGCGGAAGTGATCGACATTCCGTTCTGTGTGGCGGGCGGGATCAAGTCTGCTGACGATGCGCACAAAATTCTCTCTTTCGGCGCAGATAAGATTTCCATCAACTCCCCGGCGCTGGCGGATCCGGAGCTTATCACCCGCCTCGCCGATCGTTTTGGCGTGCAGTGTATTGTGGTGGGTATCGATACCTGGTTTGATGCGTCGACCGGTAAGTACCACGTCAATCAGTATACCGGTGATGAAAGCCGCACCCGCGTGACCACCTGGGAGACGCTGGACTGGGTGCAGGAAGTGCAGAAACGCGGAGCTGGCGAGATCGTGCTTAACATGATGAACCAGGACGGCGTGCGTAACGGTTATGACCTTGAACAACTGAAAAAAGTGCGCGAGGTTTGCCACGTTCCGCTTATCGCTTCCGGTGGCGCGGGTACAATGGAACACTTCCTTGAGGCCTTCCGCGACGCCAACGTCGACGGCGCGCTGGCGGCATCGGTGTTCCATAAGCAAATTATCAATATTGGTGAGTTAAAAACGTTCCTGGAAGGCCAGGGCGTGGAGATAAGGGTATGTTAACAGAGCTGCAACTGGCCCAACTGGACTGGGAAAAAACCGACGGACTGCTGCCCGCCGTGGTGCAACACGCGGTCTCCGGCGAAGTATTGATGCTGGGGTATATGAACAAGGACGCGCTGGCGAAAACGCTGGAAAGTGGCAAAGTCACCTTCTTCTCGCGGACCAAAGGACGTTTGTGGACCAAAGGCGAAAGTTCTGGCCATTTTCTGAATGTGGTGAATATTGCGCCGGACTGTGATAACGATACCCTGCTGGTACTGGTGAATCCCATTGGTCCAACCTGCCACACGGGAACGTCCAGTTGCTTTGGCGACAATGCCCATCAGTGGCTGTTCCTCTACCAACTGGAACAACTGCTCGCCAAACGCAAAACGGCAGACCCGGCCAGCTCATATACCGCGAAGCTGTATGCCAGCGGCACCAAGCGTATCGCACAAAAGGTGGGTGAAGAAGGCGTGGAGACCGCACTGGCGGCCACCGTTCACGATCGTGAAGAACTGACCAATGAAGCGTCAGACTTGATGTATCACCTGCTGGTCTTGTTGCAGGATCAGAACCTGGATCTGACCACAGTTATCGAAAATCTCAAAGCCCGGCACAAATAAATACAGGGGCCGGAAGTCCGGCCCTACGTTGTCGCCAGTACATACATATCCCAGCCACATTGTTCTGCTGGAGACCTCGGATAGGCTAAACGACACAAAAATATTATTGTTCAGGACAGTCGTAGTGATCTGTGCTCTTTAGAAGATTACCAATCCCTGCTGGAACGACATAATCTGCAGAGCAGTAAAACGCAAAGTGCTTTTGCTGCGACAGTGTCTATATGGACAGCTTCTTTCATTTGCTAAAAGTGAAGTATATCCAAGAGAAATGCGTTATCAGCCGATAAAATAATGTGGACGACAATTTTAATAATACCGAATCTAATTACAATCTCAGGTTACGTCACATTATTTGTCTCGGTCTCAACCACAAACATCTGAAAATAAGATTTTACTTACTTCAGTGTTAGTTTTACATGGTTAGAATTAGTTAATTCAAAACTTCACCGTGGGCAGAAACCTGACGGCTCGGAGACTTATAGAAATCCATAACATCCCTTGATAATAATTAAAGTTAATGGCCATGAATTAGTAATTTTACTTCAGGGTATAAAACTCCACAGCCTAAATATTCACCAAATGAAACAAGTAATAGCCATATTCAGTTTTACCCATTTTTTGAGCCTGCTCATTAACTTTATCCTCGGTAATCCATTTATTATTATAAGCAATTTCTTCAAGACAGGCGACTTTAAAACCTTGCCTTTTTTCTATTGTATGGATGAATTGAGATGCTTCAAGCAAACTATCGTGTGTCCCTGTATCCAGCCAGGCAAAACCACGTCCTAAACGTTCAACATTTAAATTACCGGTATGGAGGTACATTTCATTCAACGTTGTGATTTCTAACTCACCTCGTTTAGAAGGCTTTACCATTCGCGCCATATCTACAACATTTTTGTCATAGAAATAAAGACCTGTCACCGCCCAGTCAGATTTCGGTGCTTTAGGTTTCTCTTCAATTGAAATGGCTCTGAATTTATCATCAAATTCTACAACACCAAAACGCTCCGGATCACGGACACGATACCCAAAAACTGTTGCACCATTCTGACGGCGCGAAACCTCAATAAGTTGTGGCGCAAACCCCTGACCAAAAAAGATATTATCGCCTAGCACCAGGGCACAACTATCTCCATTGATAAATTTTTCACCAATTAAAAAGGCTTGTGGCAACCCTTCCGGGGAAGGTTGAACCGCATAAGTAAAATTGACACCAAACTGGGAGCCGTCTCCAAGTAGTCGCTGGAATGCAGGCATATCGATGGGGGTACTAATGATTAAAATATCCCGAATCCCGGCCAACATTAATACCGATATAGGATAATAGATCATCGGCTTATCATAGATAGGCAGGAGTTGCTTCGAAACACCTTGAGTAATTGGATACAGGCGAGTGCCAGAACCACCGGCCAGAACAATACCTTTCATTCTTACTATCTCCTATTTATTGGCTCATCCCAAGTCTCTCTCCCGCATAAGAGCCGTCCAGCACTCGCTTCCACCAAGACTTATTATTTAGATACCAATGGACGGTTTTCTCGATCCCACTCTCAAAGGTTTCCAGAGGTTCCCAACCCAATTCGCGTTTAATTTTACTGGCATCGATTGCATAGCGAAGATCATGGCCCGGTCGATCGGTTACAAATGTAATCAAGTCAGCAAATTGCTTGATGTGTCCAGGTTTATGTTCAACTACGCGATCAAGAATGGCGCAAATCGTTTTCACCACATCAATATTTTTACGCTCGTTGTGCCCACCAATATTGTAGGTTTCCCCGCTTATACCTTCGGTTGCAACTTTGTATAACGCTCGGGCATGATCTTCAACATACAACCAGTCACGGATTTGTTCACCATTTCCATAAATTGGTAGAGGTTTACCTGCAAGTGCATTCAGAATAGTCAACGGAATGAGCTTTTCCGGAAAATGATAAGGTCCATAATTATTCGAACAATTTGTCACTAGAACCGGAAGATGGTAAGTGCGGTTCCATGCATAAACTAAATGATCGCTTCCTGCCTTACTTGCTGAATAAGGACTACTTGGCGCATAAGGCGTTTCTTCGGTAAACAGACCGCCCGTCCCAGCCAGATCTCCATACACCTCATCAGTCGAGATATGATGAAAACGAAATACTGACTTTTGATATTCGTTAAGCGAGTTATAGTAATGGCGGGCGGCTTCTAAAAGGATGAAAGTTCCAATTATGTTCGTCTGAATGAATGCGGCTGGCCCGTCGATTGAGCGATCCACATGGCTTTCTGCCGCCAAATGCATCACAATATCTGGTCGAAAATCATTGAACTGCCCTGCAACACCTTTAGCATCAGTGATATTCGTTCGCGAGAATGAATAGCGTTCATTGTTTGCTATTGGAGCCAAAGACTCCAGATTACCCGCGTAGGTTAAACAATCGACAACCCGAACTTCATCATGTGTATTTTCTATGATATGACGAACAACAGCAGAACCAATAAAACCAGCTCCACCGGTAACAAGGATCTTCATATTCTCTCTCGTTTTCAATGGACTAATAATTTATATAACTAAGTCCTTCTTCGATTTCAGGCACAGTACTAAGGAAAAATTACGAAAAACTACGGCACTATGACTGAAACGAGGTATTTATGGGCTGCTGACTTCGCAATTTTTCCATACGGTGAGGCATCAGCAAACGTGAACTAGTATGTAGATAAAATTATAAGTTTTTACATTTTTAGCGTATTAATCATCAAAATTAATTCCTATCACTCACCATAAATGAATCATCCGTCTCAAGAATATTGATATTTTATATTTATATTTATATTTATATTTATATTTATATTTATATTTATATTTATATTTATATTTATATTTATATTTATATAACATAATAATACGAGCGAAGGCAGGTGGTAAATGTTACTTACCACCATGAAAGAAAGGGTTAATCCGAGTGGTAATATATAAAGTCCCCGGATAACAGTTCCTATTTACGATAGAAATTTTTTTTGTAAAATACTGCGAGGTCAATCGTCAATGCTAAAACGTTTTTATTTAGCCAGGTAAGATTGTCACGGTTACGTATACCTTCGCTCCACTGATTCGCTTTGATAAAACTAATCAAATTCTTTCTATAAACTTTATTCCAGAGAGCACCTAGTATTTCACAGGTTGAAGGTACCTGGCTCTTTTTAACATAACCACCTAAACCAAATGTTTCATTATGGTTTAAATTGCTAAAAGCATCTGTCAGCGATTTGTTATTGCCGCTAATCAATACGTCCCACACTTTTAAGGCGTAGCCGCGCACTTGATCATGTGTAAGTCCATAACTTAACACTGCTGTAGAAAAGGATTCCATACCCGCCAGAATCCCTTCCTGAAAGGTTTTAGTAAACTTACTCCACGCGGTGTTTTCATCGTCATCAATTTTACGGATAGCAACGAATTTTCCATTTTTTTCTTCATACCCCGTGACGCTGCCTGAAGGGGAATTGGTGATCATCTCAATGGGTGCGACCGAATCAAGAAAATGCGGATACTCCAGTTGGTGATTCAGATTCGGACCGAAAGCAAACTTCGATGTATTTGACGGCTGATCGTTTAGGAATTTTTGTAGCCCAAGGTAAACACCGGTGAAATGAATATTTGGGTATAGCAAAGCAATGTTATCGTGAATTGTGCCACGCCAACCAACATCGACAATACAAACTTTAATATCCATGTCATCACGCAACCCTTTTGTCTCAAAATAGTGCTTTAAAAGGCTCCGTTGCTGTAGCACATGCTGCCAGAGTTTTTTCTTAAACGAAGCGTCATCAAATAATTGCTGAACGCGTGCATCCTGCCATGGATACTGGATCTGTTGTTCAGCAGGAATAGCATATTTATCAATAAGATCCTGGAACTCAGCAATATCAACATTTAGAGTTTTAAATAAAGCACCTAGAGATTGCGTGCTATATAAATTCCACACACGCATCATTTCTTTAAGACTGATTTCTTGCAATGATGGTGCAAAAGTCGCTAACCGGCTGACTTCAAGAATATCGATTTCTGGTAGTTTTATCTCGCTTACATGATTTTTGAAATGTTTAATCAAAACATCAAATGCTTTAATGAAAAACTCACCTTCGCGGGTGAGGAAGAATATTTTTTCACTACCCGAAGAAATGGCTCTTTCTAATATATTGAGACAAAAACCAGCAATTAATGGTGTGGTTTTCAGTCCCAATAAGAAATTATCCTTCAAATTCTCCGTTTCAGAGTGTTCCTGGATTATGTTATTAATAAGTGTCTCGGTTAGAGCATCATTATTATTCCAGAGAAACTCTTTTTGCTCACGCAGTTGATGCTGTTCTGTCGGGAGATATCGAATGCTGTTTATGCCTTTTGATGCTGGCATTTTTACGTCAGACCATTCATTATCACCAATATGCACCCAATCAGCAGGAGATAGCTGATATTTTTGCTGAACAAAATCGAAGAGTTTACCGCTGCGCTTATTTAAACACACGTCAATTGATGAAACTCCGTCCGCAATGATCGAAGCATGCATACCTGCGCTGTTAAGCAATTTTTTCAAATCATCAGCTGATGTATAGAAATCCGACAGGAATAGCGTAGTATCAGCAGGATACTGTGCCAAAAACTCTTTAATACCAGGGTCAAGGTAGATGTTTTTTTTCTCTTGCTCCATTTCCCAGTTATACAGCTCATGAGAAATCGCTGCGGTATCATACTGCTCTGCAGAGATATAGTTTTCTACCCAGCGCCGTATAACATCTTGAATCAGATATTCATCATCATAGCCAAGCGCCATATTCTCTTGACCAATGGTATGTTCTGTTTCTACTCGCTTAACAAATAGTTGTTCAACAGAGTCAATGTTGTGAATTTTGTGATATTTCAGGAAAAAATAATATGAAGTTGAACGTTTTATGAAGTCTGGATGACAGTTACGCCGCAGAATAGTATCCCATACATCGACTGTTTTGAGTTTAAATTTTTTCATCTGGATTATTTCTTCAACTTAAAATAAAGAGCACGTAGCGGGGTACGAACAGATACAGGTAAACGCAGCGCGATTCGTTTTAAAAGGCTCTGGTGAGCAAATGTTAATGTATTTGCAATATCTGGCCTGGCAAGCGATGCTTCAAAAGGAGATTTTCTGTATGAGCGGGGAATGTCTTCACCCGTAGGGAGCTGACCATTCATGACATTATTGAATGCGCGGTAAAACCCTTCTGTCTCTGTTTCAAGCGTCCGACCATTCATAAACTTCTGGCCAGCATGACTCATTTTACTAGATAAGTCTGAATCGTTAAGAATCTTCATTATCCCTGCAGCAATACTTTCCGGGGTCTGTTTACATAATAACATTGCTTCTTCGTTAAAATCGTAAAGGTTATTTACGCGCCAGACTTCAACAACCGGTAACCCTGCATTCATCATCTCAAAGGGAATACGAGAAGGGTTAGACGAACTAATACATAGACCCACGGAACATTTATTATACAACTCATTACATGAAGCCAGATCTAGCAACCCAAGGTTTTCATGCTCAAACCACAAGCTATCATTAATCGATGAACCATAAAGATATATTTTAACATCAGGCATGCAGTGCTTAACGATGCCTAAAGCTTCAATACCGATGCGTGAGCAGCGCCTTGGTTTATCAGGCTGATAGATAAAGCAAACAGCTTTCTCTTTTTTTATCGTCGAAATACGTTTATAGATATTATTATTTGCTCCGAACTCAAAGTGGTAGCTGTTAACCGCAAAATCGTCATGCAATTTATGGCGCAGCCAGCGGCCGATTGTGATTGGCGTAAGCCCATAACAATATGAATTCTCGGCCATCAGATAAGCGTCACCTACGGGGTTAAAGTAGGCTTCGAAGTCCTGAACAAAGTACAAACGTTTGCAGTCAAATGGAAGTGCAGCAACGAAAGGCGCTGAGTACCATATTGTTGCCACTGCCGCATCACAGGGTTGGGCATTATTCCAGTCATAAACTACATTTTCGAATTTCATGCCGAAAAGTTTATGGATAACTTGAGCACCACTGATTTTTCCGCTCTTATCTTCAAGATAGATAACACAGGTATGACCCATTTTCTCAAGATAAGAAGCGTGCTGCAGCATTGTGCGATGACCACCAGATCCTTCAATGAGTTGTGGAATAAACCAAGCAATATTAGCCATTGTAACCTTTGATAAATAAAATTATTTTATATTTAGTATGCGTAGTAAACGCCCTATTACTGGCGTGCTATTAATTTTACGCAGAGTCGATCTGGCCCGTTCGAGATCCGCAGAGAGTTGGGCCATGTGTAGTTCTTTTTCATCATTTAACGCAATGATTTCATCATTTTTATGAAGCAATTCAGCAATTTTTTGTTCCTTAGTGCTAACTACCTCCTGTAAACCTTCAATCACCTGATTTTGCTGATGAATAGCCTTGTCGCGTTCATCAATTACGCTTTTCTGGACCGCGACCGCATTGTCACGCTCACCTATTATGCCCTTTTGAGCCGCAATCGCATTATCACGCTCATCAATTAAGTCTTTCTGCAGCGCGATCGCATTATCACGTTCGTCAATTAAGTCTTTCTGCACGGCGATCGCATTGCCACGTTCATTAATTAACTCCTTCTGCGTGGCTATCACATTATCACGTTCTTCAATAATGTTCTTATGCGCCGCAATCGCAATGTCACGCTCATTAATTAAATTCTTCTGCGCCGCGATCTCATTGTCACGTTCATTAATTAAATTCTCCTGCGCCGCGATCATATTATCACGTTCATCAATTAAGCCAGTTTGCAAACGAATGGTATTATCACGCTCGTCAATCATTTGCGACATATTATTAATAGCATTCATGCGCTCATGTAGCAGAGCCGACCAGGTATTATTGTTATCATTACTTAATATATTGAATTTCCTGGAAGGAATTGCATTCTTAATATTAACCAACTTGATGATCCAATCAATAATGTCATGATAAATAAATAGAACAAAATTGAACGGCTGAGATACTTTACCGACCAGTTCCTCGGAGTTATGATAAAATAAATGTATGCCTCTTTTAATCCCTCTTTCAATAGTTATCTCAGCACAAGATATTTTATTCAAAGAAATCAATATAACGGACTGCATATATAGACTTTGTAATATCTTGGTGCCAATTGAAGGACTAAATTTTTCAACACAAGAATTCGCCGCGTTTGAAAAGTGAATTAATGCCTTAATTTTATCATCATTCTTATTATAAATAAGGCCTAATAGTGTCGACAGTGAAATGTACCAGCGGTATTGATGAGGTGATGGTTTAGCCAATTTTAACACTTCGGAGCAATAGTTTAGAATCTTGGCTAAAATTTCCTCAGCATCATCACCATTGCTAAGTAATTGATATCCTAATACTGCTAGTGCAGCCGCATAGTCGGGGCTTCTAGGGTCGTAATGGTGCAAAATTTGTCGGCTATATTGCTTAAGATGATATGCTGAGTGATTTCTGAACGGAAATTCCACAATACCACGAATTAGCCATGGGTGAGTATAATCTCTCGCAAAAGCTAAAAGATTTTCTGGTGGTGATGGGTAGCCGTAAATAGTCTCTTCATATATCATTGACGTCTTTTCTAAAGGGTTTTTCATAAATACACATAGTTCAGGAGAGGGTGTAATATCTTCTCCATAATGTATTTTCGCCTTCAGATTGCCATGTTCATAGATGAAATAGACCTCTGGCTGAACATTCAAATTTTCTAAGGAATAAATAATTTCTTTATTTATTTTTAAAAAAAAATAGCGACCAGCTGGTAATAACCTGGCGGTTATATTGCCCAAGGATTTAATCAAATCATCATCTGAATATTTATCAACTACAATGAAATGATAGCCCAACTCTTTGAATAAAGCTTCGTCGATATTGTCTAACGAAGAGACTTGAACCACAGATGCTTTTGTCTGCTCTGACAAAAGACATTTAATGTCATTGGCTGAGTCGTCTGACTCGGAAATAACAAGCACCCTGTCCCCAGGGCGTACATAGGGCAGGGCTTTCGTGATATTTTTCCTGGTAATCTCATTTTCGCCTGGGATATCCGCTAATTCATTTAGTTGCCCCTGGCCAAAGCTTAGCACCATCCTGAGATATTGCTCGCTATTGAACGAACTATTATAGCCCGGGTTAAGCAAATAAAAAGAAGAATCCAGCCGATAGCCTAAGCGATGTGATACCTTAACAAAATTAAAGTAAAACTCACGTTGACTTTCTGTCACTAATATATCGATGGCGATTTTTTTTACCGAAGATTGTGCCGATAATCTGATAACGTCAATATATTCTTCGAATTTACCTTCGTTATCGCTAATCAGAATAAAGTCAGCTTTATTATCATCAATAACATCTGCTAAATGCGCCACATCCTCGCAATAGCATACTTTATAACCCTTCTCAGCAATCAGAGCTCCTGATTCCTGAGGATAATTACATAGTAGATAAACACCGGGGCCAAGATAATCAGTGATAGAAATATCTTTCATCAGTTTACCACTCTGCGTTCATTTTTAGGTCTAATATGCCACCGAAAAAATATTCATCGCGCAAGACGTTGACATGGAAGAAAGCTGCTTCATCACGCCAGTGCAGAATACGTTGCGAGAAATAGTTTGGTGTACCCTCATAGGACACGGCAGCCTGTATCTCATAGAGATTTGTTCCAAGCGTACATTCAAATTCCATATCAACATGAAAGCGATCTCCGGCTTTAAATTCACGCTCCCAGAACTGCGGTTTTTCGAGCTGGTTGAAGCGGACAACCATGTCCTGGTTTAACGTACCCCATGAATAAATCTTTACGCCTTCTTTATTGCGTATGCGGATACCAACATTGATATGATTAATATCTTTGTTCACTTTGCAATTAACCCGAATTTTGATTTTATCACCAGGATTAAATGCATTGCTGCGCTCACCAGACGCTGTGAAAAGTTCAACACCTTCTACTTCCGCTTCACCTTCACCGAAAGATAATTTATCGGTACGTGACGGGACAGTTTCCTCTACCAGGGTATTCTCTGCGCAAACGGCAGTCTCAGCAGGTGGGGTTTTATTTTCCTCTCGGGTAGCTTCGGCATGCGCGGCCACATCCTCTGCTAACTGGGAGAAATATTTACTCTCTTCCTGATGCAGTAAACGACGGTATTCAAGTAGCACCTCTGAGGACAGACCTGTACTAAGTTGAGTTCCTCGATCGAGCAAGATTGCCTTATTTGTTAAGGTACGCACAGATTCTTGATCGTGAGAAACAAACAGCAGAGTAACTCCATTGCTTGTTAACTTCTCAATTTGCTGGAAACAGCGCTTCTGAAACAAAGCATCACCAACAGCAAGAGCTTCGTCAACAATAAGAATGTCAGGCTCAAGCTGCACTTGAACAGCAAACGCCAGGCGCACCATCATCCCGCTTGAGTAGGTTTTCACCGGTTGATCAAGATGTGCACCAATATCAGCAAATCCCGCAATGGCATCGAACTTAGCATCTATTTCTGAGCGCGATAATCCAAGGACAGCACCATTGAGATAAATATTTTCCCGGCCCGTAAACTCTGGGTTAAAACCTGAACCTAATTCAAGCAGCGCAGCAATTCTTCCCTTGGTTTGAATACTACCAGTCGTCGGCGTTAATGTGCCGGTTATTAACTGTAGCAAAGTACTTTTACCTGAGCCATTACGTCCAATAATACCTGCTGATTCACCTTTTTTTATTGTAAAATTGATATTATTTAAGGCCCAAAACTCGTTGTAATAGCGATGGACTGGTCTTCCTGCTATGTACTGGAATTTAGGTAGAATAAATTGTTTCAGTCTATCCCGGGGCGAAGAGTAGATATTATAGCATTTGCTAATGTTAGTTACGCTAATCGCAATGTTATCAGAGGACATCGGCAAAACCTTTCTTTGTTTTCTGGAAAAACGCAAACCCAGCAGCACAGACAATTAAACCAACAACCATATTAATGGCGAACATAGTCCAGTTTGGCTCACTACCCCAATAAACAACTTTTCTTGCTTCCTCAATCATGAATGCTAAAGGGTTAAGCATGACGATTTGTTGGAAATCAGCAGGGAGTGCCGATAGCGGATAAAAAACAGGTGACAAGAACATTAAAATAGTCACTAAGATACCGATCGTTTGTGGCACATCGCGAATAAATACACCAAGTGATGCTAAAATCCAGCTTAATCCAAGAATAGAGAGCATCAGCGGAATGGTTATAACAGGTAGTAAAAGAACTGTAAGATGTAGTTGTTGTTTGAATACTAAAATAGCAATAAATAAAACAATTAAACTTATACAAGCATGGAATAATGCCGCTAGTAAATTAGCCACCGGTAAAATTTCAATCGGAAACACAACTTTTTTCACAAAATTCACGTTTGAAACAATTAGACTGGTTGATCGGTTTATACACTCTGAGAACAAGTTAAAAACAATCAAACCGGTAAATAGTATTATGGCAAAATCAGCATGACCTTCATTTGGAGTATTTCCCCAACGCGATTTAAAAATAACAGAGAATACAAAAGTATAGACTGCCAGCATTAGTATCGGATTAAATAATGACCATGCCAGACCAAGGAAAGAGCCCTTATAGCGCCCCATCACGTCTCTTTTTGACATTTGCCAGATCAACTCTCTCTTCTGGATAAGTATTTTAGAAATGTTTACTAATGTTCCAATCATTTTTTATATCGCTTTGTTGTACTTAGCAAGTGGCTATAAACACGTAATGTTTTATCAATGACTATTTCTTTACTAAATCTTTCTTTAACGATTTTTGCGGAACGCCGCCCAAATTCTTTCCTTATGTGACTATTTTGCAGCAGATACAAAAGCTTACCTGAAATTTCATCAGCACTATAATTTTGAATAACACAACCGTTAAAGTCGTCTATAATAATGGCCTTGCAGCCGGCGACATTACCAACAATACAGCTGCGACCTATGGCGCAAGCTTCGATTATTATTCTCGGAACACCTTCTGAATACATCGTTGGCAACACAACAATATGACTGTTTTTTATTAACTCGTGAATATCATTCCTTCTTCCTAACCATACAATTTTCCCGTCTTTTTCCCAGTCCAGAATTTGCTCTAACTCAATTCTATCTGGATCACAATCATCAAGAATACCGGCAACATATAATGTTATGTTTTTAATATTTTTATGTTTTAATTGCTCAACCGCTTCTACAGCAACCCCGAGTCCCTTTGACCATAGCAAACGGCTTGCGAATAAAATTGAAAAATGATGCTCATCGGGCTCTGGCTGATAGGAGAAGCGAAACCGATCAACGCCCGCACCTTCGATAATATGCACATTATTTTTGTTAAAATTAATATATTTATTAAGCTCAACAAAATCAGCTTTATGTTCAAAAATAATATTCGCAGGGCTCTTTGAGGCTAACAGATAGCGATAAACAGATACTACTGTTTGATAAATCAGATGATTTAACCAGCCATCTTGCACACTGAAAAGTCTGCCTAACCCAACAAAACTGACAATAAATGGTATTCCAACTAAACGAGCATATAAGCCACCAAAAATAATAGGTTTTATTGTAATAAGGTGAATTATGTCAGGATTTATTTGCTTACAATACTTTCGAAAAGAAATAAATATTGAAATATTTTTAAAGATATTTTTAGAAAACCGATTTAGTTTAATATCCCAGCACTTTATGCCTTTATCTTCAAGGTTTTTCTTTACAGTGTCGTCAGAAAAGCAACTAATGAGATGAACTTCATAGCCTTTATTGATGGCTGCTTCCGATCTGTCCAACCAATGTAACTCAAAATACCAAGCGGCATTAACGAAATATACTATTCTCATACTGTTCCTCAACAGCCCAGAGAAAGATTACACACACAGCAACCCGCAACGACTGACGCATGGTATTTTCTATCCATAACCACACAACGCATTTTTTTACGCAGTCTGGCTCTGATTTTTTTGATTTGCGATAATCTATTCACCGCGATATGTATTTCCTCTGAAAATAAGTCAATCACATCTTCTCTTTTTATCCTTTAGCCATTTTCATTCATTTCCACACCTGAACGCCAGTGCAAATAATTGCTGACTGACCGTGAACATTGTATCGCTAATGAAAAGTCTTTGCCGATATATTTGATGATGTAATAACGAACGTGAATTTAAGGATTTTTCTTCTTACCTGTTATTTCAGACCGGTGCGATACAGTCACACCATTCTTTCTGAATCCCTCCTCAAAAACCTATGGCCGAAAAATCCATCTTGAATATAACTAATAACATCTAATCTCTTTTACTTTGCGCTCATAATTTTTTTCTGTTCTTTAACACTGCCTTCCAGCGAAGATGTGTTTATTCTTTATATAGGAAAAATGCCCACTATTACCTAATATACCACACCTAATTATATTCAATCGCAAGAAGAGAATCACCGTCACGCTATTGATTTCCTCATTAGCAACTTTTTAGAATCCCATGAAAACAATGGAGATAATTATCCCATCAGATTCCAGAAATAAAGTTTCATATAACCGAAAATTATATTAGATAATTTACACTCCATCATATATGACTAGCGACCGTCAGGAATAATCATTATATTTTATTTTGTCTGGATGCCGCCCAAGTTTTTTTACAACCCATTGATAAATGTACAATTGCGCATATAAAAAAGACTTTTCATAATTTTACTCAGGTTGAAAAGATTATCGAAAAACAAAAAAATCAAAGCCAGACAACACAAAAACGCGTCGAGGGAGCACCTCACATCAGCGCTTGCACGCCGCGGAGTTTCGTAATCATTCTACGAGAATGCTACCGCCCTTAGCTATCGCAACCAAAGCGCGTTATCATTCCACATTATTGTGTCTACTTTCCCCTAACAATTAAATGATGGCCAAAAGCATTTCGCAGCGACCAATGGCCAAGCCTAGCGGCCAGAAGGAGTTTATCTTTACTCCTACGAAAATTAAATGGAAGTATTACTTAGCTCATAAAACCACCTAAATCCTGTGCAAAAAGAAACCAAACGATCACGTCACTAACTCGCAATTTCGTTGTTTCAAGGCGATTTTACTATCAGGACTATCTCATTTTTCGGTACTCAGTACATATGTGCATAACTATCGCCCGTTTCGAGGCCCATCTAAAGCAGTTAAACCAAGTGAATACACCCAAGACTGATTGATGGTCAGAGGTTAACCTGTCGTAGCATCAGACAATCAGGTTAAATTTAATGCATTTCCTCATTACCATCGATATCCTTTTATTTCAATCGGTTAACGATAACACAATCAGGCATTGACATCCAGAATATATCACCTACTTATTATAACCCTGACACGTAAGAATAAAAATTAAAAAACATGGCGAACCAGTTAGCACATCAATGAACACTGGCAGAGACATGCACGGGCTATAGCAAAAAGTGACAGAATGGTTAAAAACCACCCCAGCAGACTCATTTTTCAGAGAAATCAACGATACGAGAGAATAACCCCTTGAAAATGTTGGATATTATCAAGTTCGTTATTGTCGCCAAGCGCAGTTATATTACCCAGCAATAACCGCCTATTTTTCATCCAGCCGTAAACATGTATACACCGTCCGGAAATTCATCTGCTGTAAAGCAGATGAACCTTATAGCAAGCCAGTGTAAAATCGAGACTTGTACACAGCGGGTATATACAACCCGGAGGATATATATGAAGTTTTTAGTCACGGGAGCTGCTGGATTTATCGGCTTTCATACAATCAAACGCCTTTTGGAGGCCGGGCACGCTGTAGTCGGAATTGATAATCTTAACGATTACTATGATGTTAATTTGAAGCAGACTCGTGTGAATTTACTACAATCACCGTTGTTCAGCTTTCGTAAAATCGACATTGCTCATCAACACCCCATGTCACAGCTGTTTGCCGAAGAGAAGTTCGACCGCGTTATCCATCTTGCCGCTCAGGCGGGCGTACGTTATTCACTGGAAAACCCACATGTTTACGCCGAAGCTAACCTGATTGGTCATCTGAACGTGCTGGAAGGCTGCCGCCACAATAAGGTTCAGCATTTGCTGTATGCCTCCTCCAGTTCTGTTTACGGCCTGAACCGCAAGATGCCTTTCTCTACAGAAGATTCGGTTGATCACCCGGTATCGCTTTACGCCGCAACCAAAAAAGCCAATGAGCTGATGTCGCATACCTATTCACATCTTTATGGTTTACCGACCACGGGACTGCGCTTCTTTACGGTTTACGGCCCGTGGGGACGCCCGGACATGGCGTTGTTCAAATTCACGAAAGCCATGCTCGAAGGCAAAAGCATTGATGTCTATAACTACGGCAAGATGAAACGCGACTTTACCTATGTGGATGATATTGTTGAAGCCATTATCCGCATGCAGGATGTGATTCCGCAGGCTGACCCGAACTGGACCGTTGAAAGTGGCTCCCCGGCCAGCAGTTCAGCGCCTTATCATATCTACAACATCGGCAATAGCTCGCCGGTCGAGTTGATGGATTACATCACAGCGCTGGAAGAGGCGCTGGGTATTGAAGCACAGAAGAACATGATGCCGATTCAGGCGGGCGATGTGCTGGAAACCAACGCCGATACGCAGCCGTTGTATGACACCATCGGTTTTAAACCGCAGACATCGGTTAAAGAAGGCGTGAAGGAATTTGTCGAGTGGTACAAGACGTATTACAAGGCGTAAAAAAACGGCCCTGACGGGCCGTTTTCATTTCTGTGGTTAGTCGTTACCGAACAGATCGCGGGTATAGACTTTGGCTTCAACATCCGCCAGCTCCGGCGCCATGCGGTTTGAAATAATCACATCCGATTCTTTCTTGAAAGCGTCCAGGTCACGGACAACGCGAGAGTGGAAGAACTCGTCTTCCTGCATTACCGGTTCATAAATGATGACCTGTACACCTTTTGCCTTGATACGCTTCATAATCCCCTGAATAGAGGATGCGCGGAAGTTATCCGAACCGCTCTTCATAATAAGACGGTAGACACCCACCACCTTCGGTTTACGGGAAAGAATGGAGTCAGCAATGAAGTCTTTGCGCGTGCGGTTCGCATCCACGATAGCCGCAATAATGTTATTCGGCACCGACTGGTAGTTCGCCAGCAATTGCTTGGTATCTTTTGGCAGGCAGTAGCCGCCATAGCCAAATGACGGGTTGTTGTAGTGATTGCCAATACGCGGGTCAAGGCAAACCCCTTCAATGATCTGGCGCGTATTCAGCCCCAGCGCTTCGGCATAGCTGTCCAGCTCGTTGAAATAGGCCACGCGCATTGCCAGATAGGTATTGGCGAACAGCTTGATGGCTTCGGCTTCGGTGGAATCGGTGAACAGCGTTGGGATATCTTTCTTGATAGCCCCTTCCTGCAGCAGCCCCGCAAAACGCTCAGCGCGTGCGGAACGTTCGCCAATGACAATACGTGACGGATGCAGGTTGTCGTAAAGCGCCTTACCTTCGCGCAAGAACTCCGGCGAGAAGATGACATTGTCGATGCCGAGCTCATCTTTGATGGACTGAGTGAACCCCACCGGAATGGTAGACTTGATAATCATCACCGCATCGGGGTTGATTTCGTGCACATCGCGGATGACCGACTCAACACTGGAAGTATTGAAGTAGTTGGTTTTCGGGTCGTAATCAGTCGGGGTGGCGATAATGACATAATCGGCGCCCCGATAGGCATCTTGCTTATCCGTGGTGGCGCGAAAATTCAACTCTTTTGTCGCCAGGTACTCTTCAATTTCTTTATCAACTATCGGCGATTTTTTCTGATTCAGCATATCGACTTTAGCCTGCACGATATCGAGTGCGACCACTTCATGATGCTGCGCAATCAGAATACCGTTCGATAAGCCAACGTAGCCTGTTCCTGAGATTGTTATTTTCATTCGCTCTGCAACTTCTTCCGGTTAAACATTTGAGGGTGAACACGTCGCCTGTATAGATGGCGTATCGAGTCAGCATATCGTCAGTATATCGTGGTTTTCTACAACGGCGCCTATCAGACCTGACTGAAACCCGCCTTTAGAAAATAAAAAAGCCCGGAGGAGCGCTCCGGGCCTACATTTTGCTGTTGGCTATTTCAGATTAATCCAACCACTCGGTGTGGAACACACCCTCTTTATCAGTACGCTTATAGGTATGCGCGCCAAAATAATCACGCTGAGCCTGGATCAGGTTGGCTGGCAGTACGGCAGCACGGTAGCTATCGTAATAGGCAACCGCAGCGGCAAAGGTCGGGACTGGAATACCATTTTGTACAGCATAAGCCACAACATCGCGCAGCGCCTGCTGATACTCATCAGCGATTTTCTTAAAGTACGGTGCCAACAGCAGGTTAGCAATTGCCGGCGTTTCTGCATATGCATCGGTAATTTTCTGCAGGAACTGAGCACGGATGATGCAGCCTGCGCGGAAAATTTTCGCGATTTCGCCGTAGTTCAAATCCCAGTTATATTCATCAGACGCGGCACGCAACTGAGAGAAGCCCTGTGCATAAGAGACGATTTTACCGAGGTACAGTGCACGACGAACTTTCTCGATAAACTGCACTTTATCACCAGCAGGCTGTGCCTGCGGGCCACTCAGAACTTTAGACGCGGCAACGCGCTGCTCTTTCAGCGAAGAGATATAACGTGCGAACACGGATTCGGTGATCAGGGAAAGCGGTTCGCCGAGATCCAGGGAACTCTGGCTGGTCCATTTACCGGTGCCTTTGTTGGCCGCTTCGTCCAGAATCACATCGACCAGATAGTTACCGTCTTCATCTTTCTTGGTGAAGATGTCCTTGGTAATGTCGATCAGATAGCTGCTCAGCTCACCTTTATTCCACTCGCTGAAAGTAGTAGCCAGCTCTTCGTTAGACAGATTCAGCCCGCCTTTCAGTAATGAATAGGCTTCTGCAATCAACTGCATGTCACCATATTCGATACCGTTGTGAACCATTTTAACGTAATGGCCCGCACCGTCAGCTCCGATATAGGTCACACAAGGCTCGCCATCTTCAGCAACGGCTGCAATTTTGGTCAGGATCGGTGCGACCAGTTCGTAAGCATCTTTCTGACCGCCAGGCATGATGGATGGGCCTTTTAGCGCGCCCTCTTCACCGCCTGAAACACCGGTACCAATAAAGTTAAAGCCCTCAGCAGAGAGTTCGCGGTTACGACGAATGGTGTCCTGGAAGAAGGTATTACCGCCATCAATGATGATGTCGCCTTTTTCCAGATACGGTTTCAGGGAGTCAATAGCGGCATCTGTGCCAGCGCCCGCTTTCACCATCAACAGGATGCGACGGGGAGTTTCTAAGGATTCAACAAACTCTTTCACGGTGTAATACGGAACCAGTTTCTTGCCAGGGTTCTCGGCAATCACTTCTTCGGTCTTATCACGGGAGCGGTTGAAAACGGAAACGGTATAGCCACGGCTTTCGATGTTAAGCGCCAGGTTGCGCCCCATCACGGCCATACCAACAACGCCGATTTGTTGCTTAGACATGCAAAACTCCTGTCAGGTGTGGTTACCCATCCGGCAACGAGTCAGACGGGCTTAAGTGGATAGTATGTTACTTAATACCTGATTCTAATGCTATACGAAAACTCGGGAGGTGAGCGACTGTACTTCTCCCGGTCGATTGAAAAAGTGTTCCCACTGAACGAGTGGCTTTACTTGGGGGAAATGTAGAAGAAGAAATATGCGGGTTTGGGCTGGTAGCATAAAAAAGCGGGCAAATGGCACATAAAATGTGATGTATTTGTCCGCCTTAATCTCTCAACCCACACTTACCTCAAGAAGCGCAGGTTTTACAATTACTGCGTCAAAAGTTTCTTAATGCTTTCGCGGAATTTTTGACCTTCTTTGAGGTTACGCAGGCCGTAGTTGACGAATGCCTGCATGTAGCCCATTTTTTTACCGCAGTCGTAGCTCTCGCCAGTCATCAGCATGGCATCCACAGACTGCTTCTTCGCCAGTTCCGCGATAGCATCTGTTAACTGAATACGTCCCCAGGCGCCAGGCTCAGTACGCTCCAGCTCTGCCCAGATTTCAGAGGAAAGCACATAGCGGCCTACAGCCATCAGGTCTGAATCCAGCGTTTGCGGCTGATCCGGTTTTTCGATGAACTCAACGATACGGCTTACCTTACCTTCGCTATCCAGCGGCTCTTTGGTCTGAATCACAGAGTATTCAGATAAGTCGCCCTTCATGCGTTTTGCCAGCACCTGGCTACGGCCGGTTTCATTGAAACGGGCAACCATTGCCGCCAGGTTGTAACGCAGCGGGTCGGCAGAAGCGGAATCCAGAATGATATCCGGCAGGACCACCACGAACGGATTGTCGCCAACGATTGGGCGCGCACAGAGAATGGAGTGCCCCAGGCCCAGCGGTTGCGCCTGACGGACGTTCATGATTGTCACGCCTGGAGGGCAAATAGACTGCACCTCAGCCAGAAGCTGACGTTTTACGCGCTGTTCAAGTAACGCTTCCAGCTCATAGGAGGTATCGAAGTGGTTTTCGACCGCGTTTTTGGAAGAGTGAGTTACCAGGACGATTTCTTTGATCCCTGCAGCAACAACTTCGTCGACGATGTATTGAATCATTGGCTTATCGACGATAGGTAGCATCTCTTTAGGAATAGCTTTGGTGGCGGGTAGCATATGCATCCCCAAACCTGCTACCGGAATAACTGCTTTCAAATTAATCATTATGCCTTCCACCTGTAAATGATTGATAAATTATAGACCTTCAACTTCTTTTCGCCAGCGTTCACGGGACGAGTTGCCGCGAAATATGTTACGCCGATTGTCGTATAATTGCTGTAGATGTAATCCTGGCAGTGAAATAAAGTCACCAGGATTCATCGCAAAGTATGACAATCTCCTTACCGCTACGGCTTCGCCGGCAAACGGAAGTTGAGATTTTGTACATTCACAACCTGATGATCGATGCGATCGATATCGACGGAGCTCTGCCCTTTCTCATTCACAGCTTTAATATTTGCCAGCGACAGCAAGGTATCCTGCCGCGCCATAAAGCGCCCGCGCACATCCTTACGTAAATCGAAGTTAAGCTTGAGTGCCGGCCCCACAGAGGAGTCTTGCATTACATTGATATTTCGCAGGAAAAGGTGTTGTGGTTTGTTATGGAACTCCAGCGTTGCCCGCTGTAAGTTGAGGTTGGTAATGGCCACAAATGAGGTGGCGTTACCGGACGATATCTGGATACCGCGCAGCTTGTACTGACTCTGTGCATTCTCCAGGCGAATATCGTTCAGTTTGAAATTTTGCGGAATGGACAAATAATCGCCTTTGATAACCCCGTAGCCGATGAGCATCCCGGCGCTGTTGACCATCGAGACGTTATCAATGACAAAATTGTCACAGCCATATATCGCCACCGTCGCGTTATCTATCCCGGCTTTTTTGCTAAAGTCCGGGGTAATATTTTCTGCCTTAATGTTACGAATAATAAAGTGTTTGCCGTTTTCAACGTGGACCAGTTGTCGGCAATTGCTGCCGGTGATGTTGGCAACAACAAAATTCTTCACCGCCTGGTCTTCCGGGTAGGTGTTATCGTAGGTACTGCCCGCCAGCCCAATACCGATGCCCCAGTTGATTTTGCCGTTTGTGCAATCAATATGGTCAATGACATGGTCAGAGATCAGGATATCGCGATCGTTAATGGCGACGTTCCACTCTATGGCGTCACCTTGCAGGTAGCTAAAGCGGCTATTGGTGATCCGGGCGCCAATAATCTGATTATGGAAGCCCTGACGCAGAATGGCGTAGTTGGCCTTGGTGACCGTAATGTTGTCGATGGTCAGATTGCGCATCACCTGCGGCTCTTTTCCACCGATGTAGATTTGCGCCACCGGGCCATAACCGCTCATATTCAAACCTTGAATGACACAATCTGAACCGCGGACATCAAGCGTCAGATTGTACAGACTCCCCCCCTTCTCACCGATGATCTTACAGCCATCCTGCAATACCAGACGTCCACGACCATTGCTTTTAATACTCCCCCGCACCAGCAGCGTCTTCCCCGGCGGAATAAAGACCCCGGTATTGAGATTTTCACACACCAGACCTTCCGGGATTTCAACCGTTTGCGCTTCACTAAAGGCCTGTTTCAACGCCGCAGGCCAGTCGGTTGTCTGATAGCGACGGATATCCACCGTTTCGGCGCGCGCTGTGGCAACCGGTAAAAAAGGCAGCGCCGCAAGAGCGGCGCCAGCAGTCAGGAAACTGCGTCGGTTAAACGCAAATCGATTCTTTTTTTCGAACTCAGACATAGGACCTCGATTCAGAGCGCCTGTAGCAGCGTGGCAAGTTGCTGATTGATACGTTGCTGGTTGAAGTCGGTTTCGATTTTTTGGCGGGCACGGGCAATCACCGGCGTCAGATCCTGACGCTGCATTGCACTGAACTCGGCGAGCTTGTCCGCCAGCGTGCGGGCGTCATTTTCCGGCACCAGCCAGCCAGACTCCCCAGCGTTGATCAGTTCAGGAATACCACTGTGCACCGTTGACACCACCGGAATACCTACGGCCATCGCCTCCATGAGGGCCACGGGAATCCCTTCCATATCGCCATCCACACCGGTGACCGACGGCAATAAAAAGAGATCGGCTTCATCCAGCATCGCTTTGACCTCATGGCTGGGCTTAAAGCCCGGCATGTGGATCACATCATCCAGTTGGTATTGCTCAATCAGGGTGCGCAAGCGCCGCTCCCAGGGGCCAATGCCCAAAATAGTCCAGGTAAAGGCCACACCACGCTCTTTAAGTAAACGGCAGGCTTCAATACCTAGATGCAGCCCCTTTTTCTCAGTCAGCCGCGCAACAGAGATCATCTGCAGCGGCGTTCCGGGGGCTTTCACCGGGCGCAGGGTAAAACGGGCGATATCTACCCCCATGCGCGAGATGGCAATTTTTTCTTCCGGGCAGCCCATACTGCGTAACCTGTCCGCCCACAGTTCACTAATAGGTAACATCAGGTCGCCACGGCGAAAGAGCTGCTGATATTCCGGCGTATAGTGGCTGAGCACATCACGATGCGAAATATCAATGCCGTGGAAAACAGTGGCAATCTTGCCTTGTAACAGACCCAGTTCGCGCAGTTTTGCCGCTGTAACGCCTGCCGGGCCAAAATGGGCAATAAAGACATCGGCGCGAAAAACCTGCGGTGTCAGACCGCAGATGGCTGCCAGAATCAGATTTCGCGCTTCATCGCCGTAGCGCGACATATTGAGCGCTTTCCAGGTGGCCGCGCGTCCTGCGCCGCGTAATATCGCCTGCCCACGATAGCGCAGTTTCGCCAGCTTGCCCTCCGGCTCATCCAGTAACCAGTGGGTTTTTTCCGCCAGACGGTACTCCGTCCAGGCACTATGGGTATTTTGCAGATCGCCCTTATGCAGCGCGACGATCTCCACCTCATAACCCATGTTGATAAACGCCACAATCTGATTCAGAACAAAGGTTTCTGAGGCGAGCGGGAATTTCAGCAAAAAGAAGCTGACTTTCATTTCACCTCCCGAATGCGATCCAGCACCGATTTCACCATTAACGCGCCTTTCTCTCGTTCGGCCGCTACGGCGGTGGCCAGACGTTGATTGAGCGCAGGCAGTTGCCCCAGGGTGTCCGCCGCCATCGCCGCCAGCGAACCATCCAGCAAGTGGCGAATGTCCACCGCCATCTCCGGCATACCGAGCTGCTGCATAATCCCGGCTGATTTGTGTTCGTAGTTAATGGCGATAGCCGGCGTACCGAAGTTCATTGAGATGATGGCGGAGTGCAGGCGTGTACCCACCGTCAGGTCACAGGCGGCGAGGATTTTACCCATTTCGAGGTCGTTAAGTTCATCCATGACCACGTGGTAGCGGGACGGGTCGCTAATATGCTGACGCAGATTGAGCGCCACCATCCGGTCATCTTTGTTGTAACTGTCGATACCGGTACAGGTCGAGAGCGCGATCACCTGCCAGCCTGCATCCAGAATGCGGTTCACCACGTCGGCAAAGGCCTTTTCATAGGCTTGCTGGGTCGTACCCAGTCGCTTATCAAACGGCGCGAGTTCACGTAGCGTAATAGCGACGGTTTTCTGTTTTGCAGCCACATCCAGCCAGTGACGGACGGCGTAGTTGGGGATAAACGCCGCATCATCTTCCACCAGCCAGGCGGTATCAACGCCCTGCTCCACTTTCTCGGTCGTGATTTCACTCTGCTTCATTAAATTCAGACTGACGCTCTCACGCAGGATCAACGCGTCGCAATGACCAAAGACATAATTTGCCAATTGATTAAACTGCGGATCCTGGAACGGCCCGACGCTGTGGCCAATCATATACAACGGCTTTTTAGCCATAAACGTACAGAGGGCATGTTCGAACTGCGGAACGCCGTAAAGATCGACAAAAAAGGAGCCACCTACCTGGATAATTGCGTCATAACCTGCAAGCAGGCGGACGAAATCGGTAAAACCCTGGGCAATAGCGATGTTGCGCAACTTGCCGCTATCGGTCACCCGAGAAAGCAGTACCTGGTGCTGGTAGCGACGGCGCAGGACCTTTTTCACCCGCCCCATTAACCCGGCGGCAGTATTGTGCGCTTTCATCTGGCTGTAGAGTGGATCACCCATGACCGGGCGGTTCAACAGCCAGGAAGAACTCACCGGGTAGCGGCTCATTACGTCCACTTCCGCTTGTGGTTCAATGCGTGCAATCGCATCCAGCAACCCGCGCAAAATGGCGCTGTCGCCACGGTTGCCGCAGGTGTGATTGCCAAGAATTAATAATTTCATAATGACCTCTTAAAAAATTCCCCTCCCCCTAACCCTCTCCGTTCGCGAAGAGAACCGGGGTGAGGAGGAAAATGAATATCAACCGGCACGCAATAGCGTTTTCATCTTTTCGTTGCGGCAAAACTGGCGCTTCATCTCCACCACCAGCGCATTGCGTGACAGCACAATCATCGCCGCGAACGCCAGCGCGCCCGCCATCACCTGAACGGCAAGCAATGCCGACACCGGCAGACGCCCGGCGAGTGACAGCCCCAGCCCATAACTCACCACCAGCGTTGGCAGCGACAGGTAGAACGGCAGCCACAGACTCAGGATGTACTGGCGATAGCTGGATCCCAGAACAGGTTTGATCATCACGAAATAGCTCAGGACGGTGTTAATAATCTGCACCAGCAGAAAGCCCAGCGTGACGCCAATGGCGCCTGCCAGGTGGCCGCCAATAATGATGGCGGGAATAAACAAAAAGGTTTTGAAGACATTGAATTTAAAGCTGATATCCACGCGGGCTTTGGCCATTAACAACGACCCAATCGGATTGCCGACCGCACGCAGCAGCCCCACAATGCATAACAATTGCAGGACAGGAATGATGCTGCTCCACTTCTCGCCGAACACCAGCGGCACGAAATTATTCGACACCACCAGCAGCCCCAGCAGGATCGGAAAGTTAATGATCCCCACCACCGACAACAGCTTGTAAAAATTAAGCCGCAGCTTTTCCGTGTCATCCTGAATTTTGGCGAAAGCCGGGAACAGGACGCGCGTAATGATGGGGTTGAGTTTCATTGGTGGAACGACGGCCACGTTATAGGCCAGGTTGTAACCGCCCGCGACGCTGGCCCCAAGGATGCGCGCCAGTACCAGCGTAGAGAGGTTGGTGTTCAGGTAGTTAATGACGCTGTCCGCCGTAAGCCACGCGCCAAACTTGAGGTTGGAACTGACCGAACGCAGCGAAAAATGCAGACCCGGACGGTAAATCTTGCGGCCAAACCAGCCGAAGAGCAGCGTACGCACGGCGCTGTTAACCAGATAACCGAGGATGGCGGTCATTGCCAGTGGCCAGAAAAAGGCGCTGACCACCGTAAAGGTAAAACCAGCCAGCACCGAGACGGTTTCTATGCTGCCGATCTTGTTAAACTCCAGCTCCTTTTGCATCAGCGCCCGGAACTGCTGACCATGCGGAATCAGCACAAAGGCCAGCGACAGAGTTTTTATCAGCGGCGCCAGATCCGGGTTATGCAGCAACCCGGCAATCAGATCGCTGAGTAAAAAGATAGCCACACAGACCACCAGCCCCAGCCCGACATTCAGCCAGTACAGGGTGGTGAGTTCGAGATGACTTATCTCCTTACGCTGGATGATGGAGTTGGCAATACCAAAATCCGATAGCGTATCGGCGAGCGCGATAATCACCAGCGAGACAGTGAGCAGGCCAAACTGGTGGTTATCGATAATGCGCGCCAGTACGGTCATCTGTACCAGCCCAAGCCCGATAATGGTCAACGTTGCCATGGCCGACCATTTCGCCCCGCTGATGGTTTTTTCACGTAAGCTCATGATTTTTTCCTTTGAACATGGACCATAAGGCGTTATTGGCGCAGGCAGTTTGAACACGGACAGCGCGGAAAAACCGGAACGTACACGAAGTACGTGAGGATTTTGAGCACTGCCCTGGTTCAAAATGGCCAGCAAAATAGCCTTATGGGACAAGTTCCTAATACGCCGCTTTATTCACAAACCCTTTAAAGATGGTCAGAAAAACGATTTTGATATCGAACCAAAGACTCCATTCACGGATGTACTCAAGGTCGAACTCAACGCGTTTTTCCATTTTTTCCAGCGTATCCGTCTCGCCGCGCCAGCCATTAATCTGCGCCCAGCCGGTAATACCCGGTTTCACTTTATGACGCAGCATGTAGCCTTCAATGAGCTGACGGTACTGCTCGTTATGCGCCACCGCATGAGGGCGTGGACCGACGATAGACATCCCGCCCGTCAGCACATTGATAAACTGCGGTAGCTCATCCAGGGATGTCCGGCGCAGGAAGCTGCCAACTTTGGTCACGCGCGGATCGTTTTGCGTGGCCTGGGTTACGACTTTGTCGTTCTCCATAACTTTCATGGAGCGGAATTTCCACACTTTGATGGGCTTACCGTCCATACCGTAACGGGTCTGGCGGAAGATAACCGGGCCCGGGGAGGTCAATTTCACCGCCAGCGAGATCCCCAACAGAACCGGTGAGATCAGCATCAGGATGAGCGACGCCAGCACAATGTCTTCAAGGCGTTTGAGAATGCGGTTGACGCCCGAAAGCGGCGTGTCATACAGCGGCACCACCGGCACGCCATTTACCTCTTCAATCCGCGAATGCAGAATGTTGAAGGTGAAAACATCGGGTATCAGGATCACCGAGCAGGTGGTGTCTGCCAGTTGCCGCACCAGATGTTTGATGCACTGAGCGTCGTTCATTGACATGGCGATGTAGACGTTGTGGATTTTCCCGGCGCGAGCGTCGTCAAGCAGTTGGTCATAATTGCCCACCCAGTCACTGCTCACGCCACCCGGTTTCGCGTCGTGATAGACACCGATCACTTCAAAACCCAGCCAGGGTTCATTACGAAAACTCTCCAGCAGTTCCTGCCCGGCGGGAAGGTCGCCCGCCACCGCAACGCGACGGGTGTTATAGCCATGATTACGCAGCCAACCGGCGGCAAAACGGATCACGCCACGGCAGATAATCAGCCCTGAACTGCTGAGCAAATACCAGGCAAAATAGAGGGCAAAGGTATTGTTAAGTTCGCTGCGAAAAGCCACCAGACCGGCGCTAAAGACAAAACTGAGAGTCCAGTTTTGCAGCAATAAAACCAGCTCGGTCATAAACCGCACACCACGCCATGAACGATAAAAATCGGTCATGCCGCCAATCATCTGGAACACCACGAGGGTAATGAGGGCCATCAGCAGGTGCTGATAAAAGAATGGCAACGTGTTGAACCTACAGACAATATACAGCCCACCGAACATGATGGTGATGTCTGAGAATCGCTGCACGATTGAGATTAACGATGCATTCGTTTTGGCCCGGTCGCGCTTTTTTAGATTTGTCATCGTTGTACCTATTCATTTGTTTCCCCCCACCCCAGCCCTCTCCTCTCGCAGAAAAGGGTTAGAGTGAGGGGAAAACAGGGATTACTGTTTCAACAACGCCAGAATGTCCTGTGTTCGCGCCTCCATCAGCGCGGTGTCGCTGCGCGATTCCACGTTCAGACGCACAACCGGCTCGGTATTAGACGAGCGCAAATTAAAGCGCCAGTCCGGGAAGGACATGCTGATGCCATCGGTTCGGTCAACGCTAAGCGCAGAACCGCTGAAATGTGCTTCGACGCGGGCGATTGCCGGCGCGGCCTGGTCCAGCTTTAAGTTGATCTCGCCACTGGCCGGGAAAGCCGCCATGCGATCGCGTACCAGCGCTTCCAGCGTTTTGCCCTTGAGACACAGCAGCTCCGTCACCAAAAGCCATGGGATCATGCCGCTATCGCAATAGGCAAAATCACGGAAATAGTGATGCGCGCTCATCTCACCGCCGTAGATCGCATCCTCTTCACGCATCCGCTCTTTAATAAACGCATGCCCGGTTTTCGACATCACCGGCTTACCGCCTGCCGCTGTGACAACGTCCACCGTGTTCCAGGAAAGGCGCGGGTCGTGGATGATCTTCGCGCCGGGGTTTTTCTCCAGGAATGCCTGCGCCAGCAGACCGACGATGTAATAGCCCTCGATAAACTGGCCGTTACCGTCAAAGAAGAAGCAGCGGTCAAAATCGCCGTCGAACGCGATACCTAAATCCGCATGATGTTCAATAACCGCGTTGCGGGTATCGTCACGGCATTCCGGCAGCAGTGGGTTCGGGATACCGTTCGGGAAGTTGCCATCGGGGGTGTTGTGCACCTTGATAAAGGTGACGGGAACATTGTTCGCCTTAAAGCGCTGTTCCAGGGCATCAATGACCGGCCCTGCCGCCCCGTTACCGGAATTGATCACCAGTTTTAACGGTTTGAAATTCGCCAGGTCGACATAGCTGAGCAGGTGATCAATATAGGCGTCACGCAGGTTAATTTGCCGATAGCTGCCGCGTTTTTGCGCATTCACTGGCGGGAAGTCATTCGCTTCTGCCAGGCGCTGAACATCGCGCAGCCCCGTATCACCGCTGATTGGACGGGCACCTTTACGGACCAGCTTCATGCCGTTGTAGTCCATCGGGTTATGGCTGGCCGTCACTTCAATCCCACCATCTACGCCCAGATGGAAGGTGGCAAAATAGATCTCTTCGGTGCCCGAAAGGCCGATATCCAGAACATCCACACCCGCGTCTTGTAGCCCTTTGGCCAGCGCCAGCTTTAATGTTTCGCTCGTTAAACGGACATCACCGCCCAGCACGATGGTTTGCGGTTTTAAATACTCGCCATAGGCCCGGCCAATCCGCCAGGCAATGTCTTCATTCAGCTCTTCACCCAGCTTGCCGCGAATATCGTAGGCTTTAAAACAGGTTAATTTTTCCATCATTACCTCGTTTTCAGGCAACAGTTAGCCCTCTCCGGTGTGGAGAAATAATCAAAAAGAATTCAATCGTTATATCTATCCGACGTCGCGTTGCGGCAAATCAGCGGCTGCGCGAAAGGTGTCGGACAGCGTCAGATGCGTCCGTAGCGATCTTCAAACCGCACAATATCGTCCTCTTCAAGATATGAACCGGACCGTACTTCAATTAAATCGAGCGGTATTTTCCCTGGGTTCTCAAGACAGTGACGTGCGCCGAGCGGAATGTAGACCGACTCGTTCTCACCCAGCAGTTTAATCTCGTCATTAATAGTGACTTTCGCCGTACCGGCCACCACGACCCAGTGTTCAGCCCGATGATGATGCATCTGGACCGAAAGCCCTTCGCCAGGTTTCACAGTGATGCGCTTCACCTGGTAGCGATCGCCCGCATCAATGGAGTCATATTTCCCCCAGGGACGGTAGACTTCGCGGTGGATGTGGTGCTCATGGCGGCCATCCGCTTTGATCTGCTCGACCACTTTCTTCACATCCTGCACATGGTTACGGTCCGCAATCAGCACGGCATCCTTGGTCTGCACCACCACCAGATCTTTCACGCCGACGGTGGTGACCAGACCGGACTCCGCATAGACGAAGCTGTTCTCCGTGTCATGACTGATGACGTCGCCGTGATGGACGTTTCCCTCGGGCGTATGGGCGCTGATTTCCCACAACGAGGACCAGGAACCCACATCGCTCCAGCCGGCATCCATCGGTACCACCACCGCATCGGCGGTTTTTTCCATTACCGCGTAGTCGATAGACTCTTCCGGGCAGGCCAGGAACGCGGCTTCATCAACACGGATAAAGTCCAGGTCCGGGTCCGTTACATTCATTGCGCGTTCGCAGGCCTCGTAAATATCGGGACGATATTTTTTCAGCTCTTCCAGATAGCGCCCGGCGCTGAACAGGAACATGCCGCTGTTCCAGTAATATTCACCGCTCGCCACGTAACCCTGCGCCGTATCGAGGTTTGGTTTTTCCACAAACTGCGCCACGTCGAAGGCCAGACCTTCACCTTTACCTGGGGTCACTTCGCCACGACGAATGTAGCCATAACCGGTTTCCGGCAGGTCCGGTACGATGCCAAAGGTCACCAGTTTGCCGCTTTCGGCATAAGCCAGCGCCTGGCGCACCGACGTGCGGAACGCCTCTTCATCCTGAATCACATGATCCGCTGCCAGCACCAGCATCAGCGGGTCAGAGGTCGGGTTATGGCGTTTGATCGCCATTGCGGCCAGCGCGATCGCCGGTGCGGTGTTACGTCCCGCTGGTTCAAGGATGATGTTTTCCGTCAGCTTGTTGAGCTGGCGCAACTGCTCGGCAACGATAAAGCGGTGTTGTTCATTACAGATAACAACCGGACTTTCACACTCCACCCCGTCCAGACGGCAGACGGTGGTCTGCAGCATAGTCAAATCGCCTTTCAGGCAGAGAAATTGTTTTGGATACAGGACACGGGACAGTGGCCACAGGCGGCTGCCGGAGCCTCCGGCCATCACTACCGGATACAGTTGTGTTTGACTCATGATTTATCCCCATTCCCTTCGTAATTCAGACGTTCGTCTTGCGCATGGGCGGCCTGCCCTGCACTGACCGCCGGATCGCGTCGGGAGATATCAGTCATAAACTGGGTTAACACGCTCTCTTTCTCGAGCGTGCGTTCGGCATATTCACGTGCCACCGCGTTGGTTTTGGGCATCAAGAGTGCCTGTTCGATGCCCGCCGTTAACGCCGGTACGGATTCAGGCTCTACGCACACGGCAATGCCCGGCGATGCCAGACACAGTTGGCCCAATTCGGTGGACGCCTCGGCGGTGATAACGGCATTGCCGCCCACGGCGAGGATATTGGTCAGTTTCGATGGCAGCACGGCATCCGCCGCGCCACGTTTTTGAATCACCAGATGGCAATCGGCCATCTTGAGCAGCGCAGGCAACGCCTCGTAAGACTGCAACGGAAAGAATTTCACGTTATCCAGCCCCTGTTGCAGAGCCTGTTTTTCCAGTCTGACTTTGCCGCCACCCTGACCCACAATCACAAACAACCACGGTTGCTCGCGAAGGTTAGCCGCCGCCGCAATCACATTTTCCAGCCCCTGCTTTTCACCAATGTTGCCGGAGTAAAGAATGATTTTTTTATCTTCCGGCAATCCCAGCGTTTGTCTCAGTTGGGCAACGTCCTGCGCGTCGACATCGCGAAAGCGAGCCACTTCTGACCAGTTCGGGAAGAAGATTATCCGCCCTGGCTCCACCCCTTTTTCCCGTGCTTTGTTCATCATTGAGCGGGAGATGGTGGACACATTGTCGACATTGTGCAGGCCGCTGCGCTCAAACGCGGCGGCCAGTTTCGCCACTTTGCCGGTTTTGCCTTTCCCGGCCATCCCTAAACCAAGCATGGCGTCAACTTCATAATCCTGAATGTGCAGCAGCGTGCGCGCACCGGTGAGTTTTGCCAGCAGGCGCATACCCGGTGTGCAAAACAGTGTTGGTACCACGCCGATGATGCGATCCGGCTTCCAGCGTCGCTGTGCCATCAGCGGGAAAAAGCTGCTCACGGCGAAGCTGGTCAGGTGAATCAGGCGTTTCAATGTCGAAGGCTGTTTCGGCACATACAGAGGACAGCGCCAGACGGTCGCGGCACCGCTTTCCCGGCGATAACGCCAGGCGGAATACGCCTTACCCACCTGCCATTCCGGGTAGTAAGGCGGCGCGGTAATGACACGCACGTCATGCCCCTGCCGGGCCATCCATTCAACCATCTCGCCGGTGTATTTACCGATACCGGTTAACTCCGGCGCATAGTTGATGCCGTAAACAAGAATTTTCATAAGCCCGGTACTCCCCGCGCTTCCTTGAAGTAGGCGCGGCTATTGTCATGTACCAGCGGGTCAGCAATCAGCACATCAGGCGTCAGCCAGCGATAGTCATCGTGCTGTTCTGTCGGCAGGGCCAGCGTGGAGGCATCGACCCGTAAGCGAAAGCCGAGCACAATGTAGTGGGTAGAAAAATCGCTGCCGGAGAAGTTGTCGTCATAGAAGTGCTGCCAGACGCCATAAAACTCTCCTGCCGACATCGGCAGGAGTACGCCCAGTTCAGCCAGCGTCAAACGTTCAAACGCGCTCGCCAGAGGTTCATCTTTTTGCACCCGTCCACCCGGCACAAACCAGTAACCCTGCGCCGGACGATTCGTACGCTTGCCGAGCAAAAACTCGCCGCTTTCGTTCTCCACGATAAGATCGATGGAGATAAGCGGAGTCGAACGCACGACCGTGGCAAAATCTTCCGGACGTAAAAACATGCTTACCCCCTGAACCGTTGCTGATTTTCGAGGAACCACTGGTAGGTGCTTGCCAGCCCCTGCTCCAGCGAGATCTCGTGATACCAGCCAAGCGCGTGCAGGCGGGACACATCCAGCAGTTTGCGTGGCGTACCGTCCGGCTTGGTGGCATCAAAGACCACCCGGCCTTTGTAGCCCACGACCTGGGCGAGCGTTTGCGCCAGCTCACGGATCGTGCAGTCCACACCGGTGCCGACATTAATGTGCGACAGCATCGGTTCGGTATTCTCCTGCCACACTTCCCGGTCCAGCTCCATCACATGAATGCTGGCCGCCGCCATGTCGTCCACATGGAGGAACTCACGCATCGGCGTGCCGCTGCCCCATACCACCACGTCAGGCGCGTTGCTGAGCGTGGCTTCATGGAAGCGACGGAGCAACGCCGGGATCACGTGGGAGTTGCTTGGGTGGAAGTTGTCATTCGGCCCGTACAGGTTGGTCGGCATCACCGAGCGATAATCGCGGTTGTACTGGCGGTTGTAGGACTCGCACAGTTTGATACCGGCAATTTTGGCAATCGCATACGGTTCGTTCGTCGCCTCCAGCGTCCCCTGCAGCAGTTCACTTTCAGCCATCGGCTGGTGCGCAAGCTTCGGGTAAATACAGGATGAACCGAGGAACAACAGCTTGTTCACGTCATGCGAATGCGCCGCGTGAATGATGTTGCACTCCATCATCATGTTCTCGTAGATAAAATCTGCCGGGTAGGTGTTATTGGCGACAATACCACCTACTTTCGCCGCCGCCAGATAGACCTGGTCGATACGTTCGCTGGCAAAGAACGCCTGCACCTGCGCGGAATCCAGCAGGTTCAGTTCATCACGGCTACGCAGCACCAGCTCCACGTCTTCGCGCTGCGACAGCAGTCTTACAATGGCCGATCCGACCATGCCGCGGTGACCCGCGACAAAGATACGTTGTTTCGTCATTCTCAGGACTCCAGCGCGATGGCAACCTCGTAACCGTGAGCTTTTAACAGCGAATGTTTTTTCGCCGCTTCAAGATCTTTGGCTACCATCTCAGAGACCATCTCCTGCAGCGTGGTTTCCGGTTTCCAGCCCAGTTTTTCGTGTGCTTTGGTCGGGTCGCCGAGCAGGGTTTCCACTTCCGCCGGACGGAAGTAACGCGGGTCAACGGCAACAATCACATCACCCGGTTTCACGCCTGGCGCGTCATGGCCGGTGACGGAGACCACAATCCCCTTCTCTTCCACGCCTTTACCTTCGAAGCGCAGTTTGATACCCAGTTGCGCCGCCGCCATTTCCACAAACTGACGTACGGAATACTGCACGCCGGTGGCGATAACGAAGTCTTCCGGATGGTCCTGTTGCAGCATCATCCACTGCATTTTCACGTAATCTTTCGCATGACCCCAGTCACGCAGGGAGTCCATGTTGCCAAGGTACAGGCAAGATTCGAGGCCCTGGGCGATGTTGGCAATCGCGCGGGTAATTTTGCGGGTGACGAAGGTCTCACCGCGGCGCGGAGACTCGTGGTTAAACAGAATGCCGTTGCAGGCGTACATGCCATAGGATTCACGGTAGTTAACGGTGATCCAGTAGGCGTACAGTTTCGCCACCGCATACGGAGAGCGTGGGTAGAACGGCGTGGTCTCTTTCTGCGGAATCTCCTGGACCAGACCATACAGCTCAGAGGTAGAGGCCTGGTAGAAGCGTGTTTTCTTTTCAAGGCCCAGGAAGCGAATGGCTTCCAGCAGACGCAATGTCCCCATCGCATCCACATCTGCGGTATATTCCGGCGATTCAAAGGAGACCGCTACGTGGCTCATCGCCCCAAGGTTATAAACCTCATCCGGCTGCACTTCCTGCAGAATACGGGTCAGGTTAGAGGTATCCGTCAGATCACCGTAGTGAAGGTGGAATTTCGGGTTACTGGTGTGCGGATCCTGATAAATATGGTCCACACGCTCAGTGTTGAATGAAGAGGCACGACGCTTAATGCCATGAACTTCATAACCCTTTTCCAGAAGCAGTTCTGCCAGATAAGAGCCATCTTGCCCGGTAACGCCGGTGATGAGAGCGACTTTAGACATATTTTATTCCTCTATTACTTATCAGAAGTTATTCAGTTTTTACGCGTTCGCGCGTTACCACTGCGGGGTTGCCACGGCAAATTGTGTTTGCCGGAAGCGTCTTAAAAACACTGCTGCGCGCACCGACAACCGTTCCGTCACCAATACGCACGCCGGGGGCAACAAAGACATCCGTTGCCAGCCAGCATTTATCGCCAATCACGATGGGCGACGCGGTAATATCAAAATGCGCGCTCATAAAATCGTGACTGCCGGTACACAAATAACATTTCTGCGAAATCACAGAATTAGCGCCAATTGAGATATCGCCCAGGGTATATAACACAGCGTCATCGCCAACCCAGCTATAATCACCCAGCGTTAATTTCCATGGATACGTTATTTTCACCGACGGACGAATCACTACGTTTTTTCCGATTTTTGCACCGAATAAACGCAACAGAAAGGCACGCCAGCGATACATAATTTGTGGCGACCAGGCAAATAATGTTGACTGCACCGCCCACCACAATTGAACCTTAATAGCATTCCCGCCCCGGAAGCCTTTCGGCACGGAGAATCCTTGTAAGTCTTGCATCGTGTTTCCTTATACGTGTACCCGTTATTTTTCAAACCGCCGGTGCGTTAACTGCATGCGTTCATCCGAATCACTTACACACGTAAGCTCATCGGAATTCTCTGACTTTCCGTTTTCCCGCGATTCAAATTATCCAGGGCATTCACATTATGCTTTGTTATATAAGGCTTTCGCTTTGCCAGTCGTACGCAGACGTAACAGGTACGACAATTCCGCCCAGAAGCCCGGTACGTGTAATATTTTTCGTTGGACGTTGCGAGCATCCCGACATAATTCAAGGTTATTCGACGTAGAGACGCCACCCATTGAAAATTCGGATACCAGACCGTGCAGGCGTTTAAAGCGAAAGCCTGCCTTAAACATTCTGGCTGCCAGCGCGTAATCGGAAGAGACTTTATATTGTAAATCGTAGGGGTAGGTTTTCAGACCACTCATCGGGAAGAATATGGCCTGATGGCTGGCGGGTAAGCTATGGTAAATATACCAACCGCGTTTCGCGCTACGGCGTATTTTTGTGCCATCGCCGAAATCTAATAATGCATCACCAATGTACATGGCATTGTCACGTTTTTCTGCCAACTGGCGGATAACATCGACGCTTTCCGGATGCAGAATATCACCTGAGTTGAGGAACAGCGCGAAGCGGCCATTGGCCATGCTGATGCCTTTATTCATCGCATCATAGATGCCATTATCTTTCTCGCTGACGTAACGTAAGTGGTACTGGCCGTTAAGGTTTTTCAGAAACTCTGCGGTACCGTCAGCAGAGCCGCCATCCACAACAATCCACTCAAATGCGATATCCTGCGCCTGTGCCAGATGGGCCAGCGATTCCCAGGTTTTCATCACGCCTTCATAATTACGAAACGCAACGGTAATAACGCTTAGTAACATGTGACCCACCTCGTCATATGCTCGAAATATTTAACGCCTTGCGGAAAATAAACGGGCAAACAATTAAAAATGCGTATTCAGGACTGAAAATCGACCCCGTAAAAAACCACGATATCGGAGCGAACAGATAAAGCTGAACACGAAAATTCTGATTATTACCAAACGCATTGACAGTCATTCTTGCTACTTTGAACAAATACCAACCGGTCAGTAATACGGCAAACCATGAAAAATAGATAATTAACAGATACAAGCCATTGTCTATGGTTTTACCGACATCTGCACCGTTAAAGATTCCGAATGATGCGACATATTCGTAAAGTGAGCCGAATCTTACCACACCATCAATGTTGGCCAGGGAATATCCCACCATCGCCAGCGGTCCGATAATGCGATAATAAGAGGAGGAGCCTTCTGTTCCTAAATCACCGAGACGTTCCGCAATATAAGGAAAGGCGAACACCACCCCGACAACAAATACCGCCAGTGAAATAATGGCCAACGGTAATTTCTTGCGTATCGCTTCCTTGTTTAAATACTGAAATGCCCATTCCAGTAGATAAAAAAGGATAAATGTCATTACCCCTGAAAACGATCCCGAAAGAACTATCCCTGTCAGAATCATAGCATCTGTCTTCGGCGTTTTGATACCAAACTGTTTGATGCTGAGCCAAATTGAGATTAATGCCAGAGCGAAGAATGCCGGTTCGAAATAGAGTGCCGTGGTTCGCTTACCGCCAAATTTGATAAAATTCAGTACGTAGCTGTTACTGTAAATCAGATATTTCGAAATTATCTCCATCAGGCTGCTGCCGCCGGAGAGAATAATTTGCGCCATTTCCGCCGCTGCCAGCATCACGACCAACGCAACCACCACGTAGAAGAAGCGGAGTATTTTGCGGTAGTTATGCGGCGAAACAGTTTTGAACCGAATGCTCCACACCATGCCGATGATGATCACGATATAAACAAACAGCATCGTTGAGGTGACATACTTACTGGCGTTAAGCGACTGACCAAAAATGTAGTTAAACAGTGTTAATCCCGCACCGGTGCCCAGGGCAATCATCAACTTTTTCAGGTTGAGTTTATCCACATAGAGCAGCAGTAACAGCGGTAAGAACGTCACAATGGTTATCGGAAAGCTTTCGCCAAGCTGGAAAATCTTCACGTTAACCAGCAGGTAAATCAGCGGCAGCAGGAGATAACTACAGACCCTGATAGAATGAGACATATTCCTCCAGCATCTGTTGCCCACTGTAAGCACGGCGACTACGCGCCCGAAACGCGTCCAGCGATGTGCCGAATACGGCCTGCGCGATGTCGGCTTTGTGACGCTGCACCAGCGGCACCACCTCCGCGTCGCTAAAGGTCTTGCCGCCGGACTTCTCCAGAACCTCACGCGCAGCATCGCTGTGCGTAGCAATCACCGGCACACCAATGGAGAGCGCTTCACACAAAATGAGCGGGTAGTTATCCACGCGCGAGGTAAAGAGCAGCGCATCCATCTGGTTGAGTTCGCTCATTAACTGACGTTTATCCGTCAGAAAGCCGTGGTTCACCACGTTCGGCCCCTCAAAGGGAGAAAACTTGCCAAAGGTATGCAGCTCAACCTGTTCACCCAGCGCCATCACGTCACGGACAAGTTGTTGATTGGTCTTGCCGTCATAGCGCAGGTCGTGCGCCACCACGGCGATTTTCGGGCGCCCCTGGGTGACAGTAACCGGAGATAACTCCGCCAGAATGGCTTCGGTCGCCACATCAATTCCATTATTGATAATGCGGCAACGCCCCGCACCGTACAGACTGTTGAATGCCTCCGCCACGTGCTGGCTGGGGGAAATAAACTGGCAGCCGAGGGCCATCATCTCGTTAAATAAACGGCGCTTCTCACCCACCAGTTGATGCGCGCGATCCACTTTTACCGGTGGATAGTTCGCCAGCGTCGGGCATTTTTGGCATCCCTGTTTCCAGCCTTCACAGCCATCGGTGAAGGCACAGCGCCCGGTGACACTCCAGTGATCGTGCAGCGTCCAGACAAAGGTCACGTCAGGCTTATGCGCTTTCAGTTTCTGGCAGAATGCCACCACTTCATTCAGGTTCAGCCAGTAGCTGTGCATCACGTGAAAGTGCAGCACCACCGGGCCTTTGGTGCGGCTGACGCTGCGATAGAGATTGTTAAGATTGCCAAATACATCGCGGTTAAACAGGCGAAACAGCGCCAGGTTTGCTATCGATGTCAGACGTGGAGTCTGTTTAAACACGTTGGGATACTGGTCATGGCTGACACTTTTCTTGCCGCCTTTACCGTAACCATAGACGAACCGCGATTGCATGCCTTGCTGCAATGCCCGCTGGTGTAAATCCAGCGCGACACCCGCCGCGCCGCCTTCGGCGAGGCGAACGTTAAATTGTAATATGTTCATTTTATTGTCTTCACCCGCGCTTTTTCACCCACCACCAGCGCATTATCCGGCACGCTGTCGAGCACGACGCTGCCTGCGCCAACCACCACGTTATTGCCAATGGTGATATCACCCAGCAGGACGACATTGGCCCCGAGCTCAACGTTGTTGCCGATGACCGGACAGGCCAGATTGTCTGCGCCACGATTGCCGATGGTCACGCCATGGCGAATGGTGAAATCATCACCCGCGACCACGTGCTTATTGATCACGACGGCATAACCATGATGAATAGTGAAACGACGGCCAATCGTCGCAGCCGCCTGGATCTCATAGCCAAACAGGCATTCCGTCATAAAGCGGTAAACCAACAGCACGGGGGCAGCCCACAGGTTGTTGAGCACATTTTTCTTACGCCATACCGAGCAAAAATGGGCGACGCGATAGGCCGCGACCATGCAGCATGGGCGCAAACTCCATTGATTAGCGCGAAAATCTTCCAGTCGCATTATTTCCCTCGCAGACCATCAGCCAGACGCTTGCCATTACGCACGGAGAAAAGAGTCAGCAGCGTGCGCCAGTTCATACGCTTGTTGCGGATCTGGTACAGCGTGAAGAGCTGATATTTCTTGCTGGCGCGGTCAAACTTGGCTTTGTGTTTCCGGTAGAAATGGAAGTAGCCGGAGAATTTTTTCGGCGACGAAGTAATCTGCATTTCACCGTGATTGATGTGCAGAATTTGCGTCGCTTTTTCGATTTTCCACGGTTCGCCGTACTGCTCCACCATGCGTAAAAAGATGTCGTAGTCCTGTGCCGCTTTCAGTTTTGTATCGAACAGACACTCTTTGAAGCGCCATGACCAGCTAAACACCTGGTTGCCCACAATGTTGCGCTTGTAGAACAGCTTGCGGGAAAACGGCGATTTTGGGTAAAGCGGTAAACTGGTCGGTTGTGAATAGACTTCGCCCTGGCAGACATAGTCATTGGCATAGAGAAAAGCCCGCGTTGCCAGATGGTGTTTATGTTCCAGAAAGACCGACAGGCGGTCCGGCGTCCATTCATCATCATCATCAATGCCAGTAATAAACTGGCCTGTCGCCTGCATGATCGCCTGGTTGCGTACCGCACAGGCGCCGGAATTAAATGCGTTACGGGTATAGGTCACGCGTGGATCATTCAGTTCGGCCACATAACTCTGGAGTTGCTCAAAGGCCGTCGAGCAGTCGTCAACAATGATCATTTCCCAGTGGGTGTAATCCTGACGCAGCACCGATTTGATGGCGCGGATCGCCAATTGTTGGCGGTTCCACGTTGGCATATAAATCGAGATTAACGGACGTTCTGTGGTCATTTTCTTCCCCGATTGATCAATATTCCCTTCACCCCGGCCCTCTCCCTCAAGGGAGAGGTTTAGGGTGAGGGGAAAATATTATTTGCTATCAGACTTGTATTCGTATTCGTAATAGCCGTAATCCTGATAGCCAGTAGCGCGGCGGAAAATGGAGTTCAGGATGACGCCTTTGACCTGAATACCGTTTTGCTCAAAGCGGCTCAGGCTGGTCTGGACCTCTTTCACCGTGTTCACCGCGTAACGTGCGACCATCAGCGTGGTGCCCGCATGGCGACCCACAATCGCGGCATCGGTCACCGCAAGGATTGGCGGTGTATCAATCAGCACCAGGTCATAATGTTTACTCGCCCAGTCGAGCAACTGCGTGAAACGTTCGCTCATCAAGAGTTCGGACGGGTTTGGCGGGATCTGCCCACGCGGAACCAGGTCAAAGTTGGCGATGGAGGTCTTTTTGGCGCAGCTTTCAATATTGCCCTTGCCCACCAGAATGTCCGACAGACCGTTAACGTTATCGGTACCGAGCAGTTCATGGGTATAGCCTTTGCGCATATCACAGTCGATCATCAGCACACGTTTGTTGGTCTGGCTAATGACCGCCGCCAGGTTGGCGCAGACAAACGTTTTACCAATCGACGGGCTGACCCCGGTCATCATCAGGACGTTATTGGGCGCCTGCATCATGGCGAAATGGAGGCTGGTGCGCAGGCTGCGTACCGCTTCAATCGCCAGATCCGCCGGGTTACCCACCGCCAGCAACTGGCGCTGTTTGTAACGCTTGTTGCCCTTGACGGTTTTGACCGTATCGCGCGCTTTTTGCCACTCCGACAGTGGGATGCTGGCGTAAACACTGATCCCCTGCTCTTCCAGCGCCTGCGGGCTTTCGATACCACGATTAAAGAGTGAACGCAGCAGAACCACCACAACGGAGAGAATCAACCCAAGGATGATACTGCCAAGAATGATCAGCGCTTTTTTCGGTTTCAGTACGCCAGGTTGAGTAATGGCGGCATCGACAATGCGCACATCCCCTACAGTACTGGCCTCGGTAATACGCAGCTCTTGCTGTTTATTCAGCAACTGCATATAAACCTGCTGGCCGGATTCCACATCACGCGTCAGACGGACAATCTCCTGCTGCGTTTTTGGCATTGCCGTCACGCGGGTGTTGAGTTTGGCCTTTTCATCTTCCAGCGCTTTGCGTTTTTCCAGCAATGTGCGGTAAGCCGGGTGCGCTTTGGTGTACAGCTTGGAAATCTCCGCCTCTTTAAAGGTCAGTTCATTAAGCTGCGCATCGATGTTAACCATCGAGTCGAGCACCGATTTCGCTTCCAGCGGCAGGTCGACAGAGTCTTGCTGCTGACGATAGGTGTTGAGTTTGTTTTCGGCCACGTCCAGTTTGGCGCGTACTTCCGGCAGTTGTTTATTGAGGAACTCCAGGCTCTTAGCCGCCTCTTCGGATTTACGCTCAACGTTTTGTTGCAGGTAGTTGCGGGTAATACTGTTCAGAATATCGCGGATCTGATCGCGATCTTCTCCGATATAGGTAAGACTGAGCACCCCGGTATCTTTGCCGTTCTCGGTCACGCTCAGGTTGTTTTGCAGATTATTGATCATCCCGAGCGTCGAGAATTTGGTCACGGTGAATTCGCTGTCGTTCGCCGCCTGAATGGCGCTTACCAGCATGGTCACACCGTCCTTACTTAACGGTTGCCCTACTTCACCACGAGCGCTGAAACCACCGTCGCTGGTCAGGGAGTACTGTTTCGGCCCCAGCACCTTGAGGGTAAAGACCTGATCATTCATGCCTTTGGGGAGCGTGAATGTCGTCACTTTGACCGTGTCATTTTGCCGACCCATCAGTCTGTCCCAGCCCGCGCCAAAAACCGGAAAAGTGTTTTTGGTTACGGCGATATCCAGGTTTAAATCATCGACGGTTTTACCCAGCACCAGCCTGGACTGAATCAACTGAATTTCCGCTTCTGACGCGGGTGGCTTGTTTGTCAGCGCCGAACCGATATCCTGCACCAGCGAATTACCGGCATTCTGCTCAATCTGTACCAGCGCATCCGCACTGTAGATGGGCGTGGCAAACAGGCAGTAAACGATAGCAGCCGCGGCAAATAAGCCGGTGATCCCCAGCACCCACCAGCGTGCCTCGACGACTGTACCGATTAATCGCCCTACATCGATTTCATCATTTCCCACCGACGACGCGGCGGAATGGTGTGTTTTCTCTGTCATTGTTATCCCTGCTGAGCGTTCAGTGCCTGCGCCCACTGGCGGGCAGACTGGTCAAGTAAGGTGTAAACAGCCTCAAAGGCGTCGCGGCTTTTGCGATACGGATCGGGAATTTCACGTTCATCGTCCCAGTGACCAAACAGCATCACTTTGCCGCGCATTTCCGGCGCGATTTCGCACAGTGCGGCGATATGCCGTTTTTCCATGACCAGAATCAGGTCGAAATCACGGCACATTTTTCCGGAAATCTGCCGGGCGCAATGCCCTTCAAGGGACAGATTGTTTTTCTCTGCCACGCGCGTTGCTTCCGCATCCGCGCTTTTACCTACCAGCGCCCCGAGACCGGCTGACTCCACCGTTAATGCGGGCTGATACTTTTTCAACAGCCGCTCCGCCGTGGGGGAACGGCAAATGTTCCCCACACACACCACCAGAATTTTGTTAAACATCGCCTATCACCAGGTGTGAATGTCGCGCGCCGTATCCGTCATGTAGCGAACGCCACTGATGGTTGGCAGCAACTGATTGATGAGACGGTTCCAGCGAGCAACCGGTGCGGTCGTCACATACACCACGTCATACGGCTGGAGGCGGAATTCAGTCGCCATCACCAGCGATGTCGCATCGGACATATCAAGCTGATAGATGTTGGCAATCTTGCCGCCGCGACCGTTCTCGCCTTTCAGCGGACGAATAACGAAGATGCCGCTGGCGTTGGAGGTCGTCAGATCGATGCCTTCGGCCTGACCCAGCGCTTCGGTCAACGTCATACCGCTGAAGTCCATTTTGAGGGTGCTCTGTTTTTTAACTTCACCCATTACGAAGACTTTCAGATCGTCATTACGCGGTACGAAAAGGATGTCGCCCGGATAGAGCAGACGGTTTTGGCTCAAATCGCCGTTCTGCATCAGCGCCTGCAGGGAGATACGTTGTTCTTTGCCGTTATGCGTCAGCACCACATTGCGCCAGTCGGCGGCATCGGTCAGTCCGCCCGCGGCGTTAATCGCATCCAGAACCGTCAGCGGAACGTTGGTGATGGCCTGCTGGCCTGATTTGTTGACCTGCCCGGAGACATAGGCTTTCTGCGAACGGAAGGCGGCGATATTAACGTCCACCTGCGGGTCAGCGATGTACGTCGCTAAGCGGCTGGTAATATCACTGCGGATTTCGCCAAGGGTTTTCCCCACAACGTGAACTTTGCCAATATAGGGATAGAACATGGTGCCATCGGGCTGTACCCAGTTACCGGTGTCGCTTGAACTGCGGTACTGGCCGGCCGGTGTGGTCAGTTCAGGGTGGTCCCAGACGGTAACGCTAAGCACATCCCCTGGGCCAACGCGATATTGATAGTTTGAGATTTCCTGATCCAGCGACATATTCGGCTGGGCGACATTCGGTCGCGGACGTAATTGTTCAACCAGACGTGGCGTCAATGGATAGACATTCACCATGCGGTCTAAATCAAAATCGGCGTCTTGTTGTTTAATCACATCTTTTCCCGATGTTGACATATTGCTACCGGGAAAAACTGTGCAGCCACTCATCAAGCTCATGGACACCAATAATGGTATCAATTTCGTTTTGGATTTCATCATTGATTAATTATCACTTTTGCAGAGTAATTATCCTGTGTATTTAAATAAGCGACTGTTCATAACGGAAGCAGAATGCAGTTAATCGGAACTTAATATAACTGGTATCAATCCTAAAAATCGCTTATTCAACCACATGCTATTGACAGAATAATCCAGACTTTTTGACATGCTGTCAGGCAGGCTACCGCCCTTGGCTTTCAGCTACCAATCCACTGATTAAACAGTAAGTTATTGAAAACACCCTTTTGTACCCCGAACCTGATAGAGAATATTCCTGGATGCCTTAAATACGGCAGTCATAAGGATTTACGCTGTTTAGCTGCATTAAAAATAACTTCACAGGTATATTTGAAACATGCTGGAGGAATTGTTGCAGCTAAGCGAATTACAGGCAAGGCAACATCCCGCCCTAAACATATTTTTAAGAATAATATTAAGAGCAAATATTTAGGTTTTTAGGATTTTATTGATATTGACAAAATCCTTACCTGCATTTACGCATGCGAAATATCCGAAAAGGTCTTTTCATTTGCTGGCGCAAATAATCCCAATATTAATAAGGAAATAGATTTTTAATATATTCCCTGCCGCAATCACAAATAAGATAAATCGCATACCGGCATTGCAATTTAGATGGGCTTTATCCATGATCAGATAATGACAATTGTTAGAATTGATAAGGTGTTACACATACGATGGAATGGATTGCCGATCCATCAATCTGGGCCGGTCTGATTACGCTGATTGTGATCGAACTCGTGCTCGGCATTGATAACCTGGTTTTTATCGCGATACTTGCGGAAAAACTCCCACCGGCGCAACGCGACCGTGCCCGTGTCACAGGGCTGCTACTGGCGATGGTCATGCGCCTGCTACTGCTTGCGTCTATCTCCTGGCTGGTTACGCTCACCAATCCTCTTTTTTCCTTCCGCGACCTCAGTTTCAGCGCGCGCGATCTCATTATGCTGTTCGGCGGCCTGTTTCTGCTCTTTAAGGCCACCGTGGAACTCAATGAACGCCTGGAAGGTAAGGACAGCGATAACCCCACGCAACGGCGCGGGGCGAAGTTTTGGGCCGTGGTAGCGCAAATCGTCGTCCTGGATGCCGTTTTCTCTCTCGACTCAGTGATTACCGCAGTCGGGATGGTTGATCATCTGGCTGTCATGATGGCCGCCGTGATTGTCGCCATCTCGCTGATGCTGCTTGCCAGCAAAGCGCTGACGCGTTTTGTAAACAGCCACCCGACGATTGTCATTCTTTGTCTGAGCTTCCTGCTGATGATTGGCTTTAGCCTTGTCGCCGAAGGTTTTGGTTTCCATATCCCGAAAGGCTACCTGTATGCCGCGATAGGCTTCTCGGTCATGATTGAAGCGCTTAATCAGCTTGCTATCTTCAACCGTCGCCGTTTCCTCTCAGCCAACCAGACCTTACGCCAGCGTACGACAGAAGCCGTCTTGCGCCTGCTGAGCGGCAAAAAAGAGGATGCGGAGCTTGATGCTGAAACCTCTTCACTGCTGGTCGACCATGACAGCAGCCAGCTTTTTAACCCGCAAGAGCGGCGGATGATTGGACGGGTGCTTAACCTCAATCAGCGTACCGTTAGCAGTATCATGACCTCCCGTCATGATATTGAACATATCGATTTGAACGCCCCGGAAGCGGAGATTCGCGATCTGCTGGAGAAAAACCAGCATACGCGCATAGTGGTGACCGGTGGCAATGAAGAGAGTGATTTGCTGGGCGTGGTACATATTATTGATTTACTGCAACAGTCCCTGCGCGGTGAGCCGCTGGATCTGCGCGTATTGATCCGCCAGCCGCTGGTATTCCCGGAAACCCTGCCACTGCTGCAGGCGCTGGAACAGTTTCGTAGTGCCCGCACCCATTTTGCGTTTGTGGTCGATGAGTTCGGTTCGGTTGAAGGTGTGGTCACCCTGAGCGACGTGATGGAGACCATCGCCGGCAATCTGCCGAATGAAGTAGAGGAGATCGATGCCCGCCACGACATTCAGAAAAACAGTGACGGTAGCTGGACCGCGAATGGCCATATGCCGCTGGAAGATTTGGTGCAATATGTCCCGCTGCCGCTGGATGAAAAGCGCGAATACCACACAATCGCCGGGCTACTGATGGAGTATTTGCAGCGGATCCCGACGCCAGGGGAAGAGGTTCAGGTAGGCGACTATGTCGTAAAAACGCTGGAGGTGGAAAGTCACCGCGTGCAGAAGGTCCAGATCATCGCCCTGAATACGGGCGACGAACTGGATTATCAGGTCTGACTGACGCCGGGGCTCCCGGCGTTACAGTTTATTGAGCAGTTTTTTCAGGTCTTTACCGTTCTGGCTGTCTTTGTTGCGATCCGCCCACTCATTCAGTCGGCGTTTCGCTTCATCCTGCAAATGCTTACGTAAAATCTGATCGACCTGCAGGCTGTAATTCAGTGACTGCCATTTACCATACACGTTCAGCGGAATGTCAGTAGATTTCAGGTAATCAATCAGTTTACTGTCGCCTTTCCAGCCGTCGAGTACGCGAATGTTGAAGTGAGTATCACACTGCTCCTTCACCAGATCCATTTCACCCTGGCCGGACAGGCTCAGCAACGGTGAACGCCCCTGCATATCCGCCAGCGTCATGACCCCCGAGTCCAGCGACAAATCAGTGCTGAAGGTGTCGAGACGCGTCACGTTATCGTAATTTTCCTGCGCCTGTACATCACTGCTACGGGCAACGGCCTGCTGGACCAGTTGTTGGAAGTTCAGCCCTTCCATCTGGCTGTCTTTTATCTCGACATGGGCATCGCCCTGCCAGTGACGGCGGAAATCATCGGCATCAATCCGGCTACCCGAAAAATCGCCCGCCAGAGAGAGTTTACCCGTGAGGGCTATCGGGTAATTGAACGCTTTAAGAATATTGCCAATCTCGACGTTATCCAGCCGCGGCTGGAAGACGGCACGTGACTTATCACGGCGTACATCCAGCATACCGGGCAGAGAGATATCCCCATCGCCCATTTTGCCCTGCAGCGTAGAGATGCTGAGCAAACCGGCATTATTAGAGAACTGACCGGTGACGTTATCAAAGCGCATTCCGCGCCAGCGAATATTATTGGCGGTAAGCGATACCTGCGCGGTGAAATCACGCAGGCTGGTATATTCCTGCTGTACGCTATTGGCAATCACCGGCCGCGGCATACGCCCCTGCGCTTGCTGCCCCTGTTGTTCGGTCGAAGCATCCGTGGAAGCCGTCTCTTTCGGCGCAAGCAGGTTATCGAGATTCAGCGTGTCGAACTGTAAATCCAGCAGCCATTGCGGTTTTGCGGAAAGAATGACGCTGCCCTTGCCGCTAAATGCGCTGTCGTTGGCGCTAAGACGGAGATTGCTAATGGAAATTTGCTGACGATCGCCCTGCCACTGCGCGGAGAGGCTCCCCTCGCCCGCAATACCCTGTGCCGGGACATCGCCACCCTGCAATTGCCATTTCAGATCGCTAATGGCCGCCGTGAGGTGAGTCGGATAATCGCTGGCATCCACTTGCGCTTTCAGGGATAACGAGAGATCGCGCTGATCGCGATTCACGCGCCCTGAAAAGTCCAGCGTCGCCTGGTGCGTAGCATCCTGTTCCATCTGCAGATGAATATCGCGTACGGTAATCTGTTCGTCATTTTCATGCTGGAAAACCAGCACGCTGTCGGCAACCTGTAGTCGGGCAATATCCCACGACCAGCCACGATCTTCGGCAGCCTGCGGCAGCGTGTTCTCTTTGGGGGCCACCGGTGCATCATGCTCTGGTGCCGCATAGGTCTGCGGCGTCAGTTGAATGACCGCCCCTTTGAGCATGACCTGCTTCACCTGAAGCTGATGAGAGAGCAGCGGCAGCAGCCCAACATCCAGGCGCATATTGTCTGCTTTCACCACCGGGGCTTCCGCTCCCGGGGCAGTCAGGGTAATGCGCCCGGAGAGAATGCTCAGTTGCGGCCAGACATGCCAGCGCAGCGGGCCGTCAAGTTGCAACTGATAGCCGCTACGGGCTTCAACCTGACGCACCATATAGTCACGAAAATCGTTTGGGTTGACCATGACGACCAACGCCGAAAGGCCGGCTACCAGCACGACCAGTAAAATCATTAGCGTGGTTAACACTCTTCTCATGGCAGCCTCAGCGGGTACAAATCACTCAGTCCTTATCAATGCGGCTGGCAACCGCGCCCTGCTGATCGCGATACTTCGCGTCCTGGCGGCGGTTATACGGACGGTCGGCCGGGCCGGAGAGCGGTTCAAAGCTCAGCGCACCAATCAGCATACCGGGGCGCAATGCCAGCGGCAGTTTGCCAGAATTATAGAACTCCAGCACGATACTGCCGGACCAGCCGGGATCGATGCGGTGTGCGGTGACGTGGACCATCAGCCCCAGACGCGCCAGTGAAGAACGGCCATCCAGCCAGCCCACCAGGTCAGCCGGCAATGTCACCGATTCAAAGGTCACCGCCAGCGCCAGTTCCCCAGGATGCAGGAAAAATGCTTCCCCGTCGGGGAGAACGATTTCATCGCTCATTACACGATCGAGCGCCGCGCTCACTTCGTCTTTCGGCCCGCTCAAATCGATGAACGCAGCAGTGTGCCCACGGAAGGTACGAAATTTGTTGCCCAGGCGGACATCGACAGTCGCGCCATTAATGCGCTCAACGGGGGGACGCGGGGTAATCGACAGACGCCCCTGATCCAGCCAGGCTTCAATATCTCGGTCGCAAAGACGCATGGCACTTTCTCCTTTCGTGCATGACGCCCCTGACAGTTCAGGGGCAAAGCAAAGTAAACTAAAGGGTACAGCCTATCATGTATTATTCAAAAAACTGGCTAATTTTGGCTTTCAGAATATCAATGGCGATACGGTTTTTACCCCCGCGCGGCACGATGATATCGGCATACTGCTTGGAAGGCTCAATAAACTGCAGGAACATCGGGCGAACCGTCTTCTGATATTGTGCCATCACCGAGTCCATTGACCGGCCACGCTCGTTCACGTCACGCTTGATACGGCGCATCAGGCAGATATCCAGCGGGGTATCAACGAAGATAGAAAAGTTCATCTCATCACGCAGGCGCGCGTCGGTCAGCAGCAGAATGCCTTCAAGAATGATGACTTTTTTCGGTTCGATGTGAATAGTTTCCGGTGTGCGGGTATGTTCTACATAACTATAGACCGGTAATTCAATGGCCTGGCCGCTTTTGAGCATCTGCAGATGCTGGAACAGCAGACTATGATCCATGGAGCTTGGATGGTCATAGTTGGTTTTGACACGCTCTTCCATCGACAGATGGCCTTGATCTTTATAGTAACTGTCTTCCGGAATAACGCCGATATGCTCATCACCCACCTGCTCACGCAGTTCACGATAAAGCGTGCTGGCAATAAGACTTTTACCTGAAGCCGATGCGCCGGCGATGCCGATAATGACGCACTGATGTGACTTATCAGTCATAAATTTAGCGACCTGATTAACCTGGATGTAAAGGAAGGACGACGCCTGAGCGTCAAACGCGGCAATTATAGGGATTTCGCGTCCATGATACCAGTCGAATACGTCCTGTACGCCGTTCGGGGAAAAAGCGCGGTGCTTATTTTGCAAAATGCGACTTTTCGCAAATCAGAACGTTCAAATTAACAGCGCTTGTCGGCTTTTTTCCCGAAACTAAGTAATTAATAACATTATGATGTCAAATTCTGAGCAGACGGCATAGGAATTGTAAATTGTTTGTACTAGCATAATCCGAACTCATATTTAACTCGTCCGGACGCCGTTCCTGACAACATAGGGTTTGCGGATTAAGCGGTAATGATGAAACAAAATCAGCGAGTCTTGATGGCCACCCCTAACCTTATACTGCGTCTGCTCAGTTTGGGGTTATTGTCGTTCATCTTTTCGTTATTCTCGCTGCAACTGACCCGCTTCGGAACGCACCTCTCACCGCTATGGTTTCCCTCTGCCCTGATGATGGTGGCGTTTTATCGCCACGCCGGAAAAATGTGGCCGGGCATCGCCGTCGTCTGTTCGTTGGGCAGTGTGGCGGCCACCATTCAGTTGTTTTCGGTCAGTTCAGTCAATATCTGGTATACGGTTATCAACGTTATCGAAGCAGTCACCGGGGCCATGCTACTACGCAAATTTTTGCCTTGGTATAACCCGCTACAGAATCTAAGCGACTGGATACGGCTGGCTATCAGTAGCGCGCTCATCCCTCCCCTGCTGGGCGGGATTTTAGTTTGCCTGTTGGTGCCCACAGACAACCTCGTGCGCACCTTCATGCTCTGGGTGCTCTCAGAGGCCATTGGCGCTCTGGCGCTGGTGCCGATTGGTGTTCTCTTTAAACCGCACTACCTGCTGCGCCACCGTAAACCGCAGTTGCTTCTTGAAACCCTGGCAACCCTGGCCGTGACGCTCTGCCTGAGCTGGCTGGCAATGACCTGGCTGCCCTGGCCGTTTACCGCCGTGATCGTGCTGCTGATGTGGAGCGCCATCCGCCTGCCGCGTATGGAAGCGTTCCTTATCTACCTGATTACTATCATGATGGTGTCGCTGATGATGGCGGCTCATCCACAGGTGGGCATTCTCACACCCAAAACTGGCGCGATGTTGAACGCACCCTGGCTGCCGTTTTTAATGATTCTTCTGCCCGCTAACGTCATGACAATGGTGATGTATGCCTTCCGGGCCGAACGCAAACATATTAGCGAAAGCGAAGAGCGCTTTCGTAATGCGATGGAATACTCCGCCATCGGCATGGCGCTGGTCGGCCTCCAGGGGCAGTGGCTACAGGCCAACAAAGCCCTGTGCAATTTTCTGGGCTACACCCAGGAAGAATTGCGGCTGATGACCTTCCAGCAACTTACCTGGCCGGAAGACCTGAATAAAGACCTTGAGCAGTTGGATCTGTTAGTTCGCGGTGAAATTAATACCTACTCGCTGGAAAAGCGCTACTACACCCGCAGCGGCGATTTGGTCTGGGCGCTACTGGCGGTGTCGGTGGTGCGTCACGCGGATGGCTCTCCGCGTTATTTCATCGCCCAGGTCGAAGACATAAACGATCTGAAACAGACTGAGTGGGTCAATAAACGGTTGATGGAACGTATCACCCTGGCGAACGAAGCCGGGGGGATAGGTATCTGGGAGTGGGAACTGGAGCCGGATATCATCAGTTGGGACAAGCGTATGTTCGAGCTGTATGAAGTGCCGTCGCATATTAAACCGACCTGGCAGCTTTGGTATGAACGTATTTTGCCTGAGGACCGGGAAGAGACCGAACGCATTATCCGCGACTCTTTGATGTCGCGGATCGCCTTTAAACTGGAGTTTCGTATTGCCGTAAAAGACGGTATTCGCCATATCCGTACCCTCGCCAACCGGGTGCTTAACCGCAATGGCGAAGTGGAACGTCTGCTCGGCGTTAATATGGACATGACCGAGGTGAAGCAACTCAACGAAGCGCTGTTCCAGGAAAAAGAGCGTCTGCATATTACCCTGGACTCCATCGGCGAGGCCGTGCTCTGTACTGACGTCGATATGAACGTCACTTTTATGAACCCGGTCGCCGAAAAAATGAGCGGCTGGTCGCAGGAACAGGCGATGTCGCAGCCGCTGCTGAACGTGCTGCGTATTACCTTTGGTGAAACCGGCCCGTCGATGGAAAACATCCATAGCGGCGATATGTCGCGCTCTGCTATCGAACAGGATGTGGTGCTTCATTGCCGTACCGGCGGCACTTACGATATCCATTACAGCGTGACGCCGCTGAGCACCCTTGATGGGCAAAATATCGGCTTTGTGCTGGTTATTCAGGACGTCACCGAGTCGCGTAAGATGCTGCGCCAGCTCAGCTACAGCGCCTCTCACGACGCCCTGACCCATCTGGCGAACCGCGTTAATTTCGAAACGCACCTTAAGCGCCTGCTGAAAAGCGTGCAGGAGTTACATCAGCGTCATGCGCTGGTATTTATCGATCTCGATCGCTTTAAAGCAGTGAACGATACCGCCGGGCATGCCGCTGGCGACGCCCTGCTGCGTGAGCTCTCCTCTCTGATGCTGAGTATGCTGCGCTCCACCGATATTCTGGCCCGTCTGGGCGGCGATGAGTTTGGCCTGCTGTTGCCGGACTGCAACGTCGAAAGCGCGCGGTATATTTCCGGGCGCATTATTCAGTCGATTAACGACTACCACTTCATGTGGGAAGGCCGCATGCACCGTATCGGCGCCAGCGCGGGGATCACCATTATTGATGAAACCAACCATCAGGCCTCGGAAGTCATGTCGCAGGCCGACATTGCCTGCTATGCGTCGAAAAATAATGGCCGCGGACTGGTGACCGTCTATGAAGCGCTGCAAGGTCAGATGCTCCAGGAACGCAGCATGATGTCGCTGGAGGAGCAATGGCGGATGATCAAAGACAATCACCTGATGATGATTGCCCGCAGCGTCGCCTCACCGCGCGTACCGGAAACCTGCAACTTCTGGTTGCTCTCTCTGCGCCTGTGGACCAGCGAAGGCGAAGTCATGGAAGAGCGGGCTTTCCGCGCCGGGTTAAATGAGCCGGAGCTGATCCGCGCCCTTGACCGCCGCGTATTCCATGAGTTTTTCCGTAACCACGCCACCGCCGTTGCGGCGAAAGGGTTGGGTGTCGCATTACCACTTTCGGCTGCCGGGCTTTCCAACAGCAAACTGGTAGATGAAATACTGGACCTGCTCGAACATGGACCGATGCCGGGTCGCCTGCTGCATCTGATGATCAACGCCGACGCCCTTATGCGTCAGGGCAAAGAGATTATCGATAACCTGAAAAAGCTGCGCCATGCGGGCTGCCGAATCATCCTGAGCCACATTGGCCAGGACCTGGAAATTTTCAACCACCTTACGCCGCACACCGCCGATTACCTTTTGCTCGACCAGGAACTGGTGACAAATGTTCATGGCAATCTGATGGATGAAATGATGGTCACGATTGTTCAGGGCCATGCCCAGCGTCTGGGCCTTAAGAGCATTGCCGGGCCAACAAACCAGCCGCTGATGATGGATACGCTTTCCGGTATTGGCATTGATTTGATCTTCGGCGACACCATTTCGCAGCCTCAGCCGCTGGATATGATGCTCAACACCAGCTACTTTGCCATTAACTAACGGTAAGATGTGGCTGCCAGCCCTCGGTATACCAGATGTGCAGCAACGCGTAAGAACGCCACGGCTGCCAGCGCTCGGCATAGCGGCGAATCTGCGCGGGTGTCATTCCGGCAAAACGCTGCTTAATCAGATAATCATCCGCCAGGAAAACATCTTTTGCCTGCCAGCCGCGCAGAGCGAAATAGTTCGCCGTCCAGCGGCCAATTCCCGGAAAGGTTTGTAGCGTTTTCATCCCGCGCTCTACATCATCCGGCATCGTCAGGGGAAACGTCCCGTCCAGCACCGATTGCGCGAGAAAGATCAGCGATTCCGCGCGCTTTACCGGCATGCCTAATGCTTTGAGCGCCAGCGGATCCGCCTGCGCCAGTTGCGCGGGCTGCGGGAACAGAACGAACTGCTCATCCAGCCTGTCGCCGTACAGAGCCGCCACGCGGGAGGTCAGCTTTGCCGCCATCGCCACGCTCACCAGTTGGCCCAGAATTGCGCGGACGGCCTGTTCAAACGGGTCCACGCAGCCAGGAAGCCGCAGACCTGGTCGCGCGGCCCCCACATCCCCGAGCGCATCGGTAATGACCTGTGGCGTACAGTCGAGATCAAAAAGCTGGCTCAGCCGCTGCAAACAGACATCTGCCACCGGCAACAGGCCATCGCTCAGCGTAACTTTAAGGGTTGAAGTGGCCTCATCCGGCTCGGCGCTCATCACGCCGCGATGCTCGCCAAGAGCGAACGAGCGGGTGTACGTCGTCTGGGTAATCACTTCGACGCCAGAAACCGTACGCAAGCGTAAAAATTCCAGTATCCATGCCCAGTCATAGGGCGGCTGCCAGCGCAGTGTGTACATACCATCTCCTGTCATTAGTGGCTAAGAGCATATACGCATTCATGATTTTGCGCTTTGCTTTGATATTCCAGTTGTCCTGTCGCGCGCATTCGGCTAAAGTCGCCCCCCTTCTTCACTGGCATGGGGATAAACACGTGTTTGTAGGTTTTGATTACGGCACCGCCAACTGCTCGGTCGCCGTTATGCAGGAAGACACTCCACAACTCTTAAAAATGGAAAACGACAGCACCCTGCTGCCGTCGATGCTCTGCGCGCCCACGCGCGAAGCGGTGAGTGAGTGGCTCTATCGTCACCACAATGTCCCGGCAACGGGGAGCGAAACGCAGGCGCTGCTGCGCCGTGCCGTGAGCTATAACCGCGAAGAAGATATCGACGTCCAGGCGTCAAGCGTCCAGTTCGGCCTGAACTCGCTGCGTCACTATGTGGAAGATCCGCAAGAGGTTTACTTCGTTAAATCACCGAAATCGTTCCTCGGCGCAAGCGGGCTAAAACCGCAGCAAATCGCGCTGTTTGAAGATTTGGTCTGCGCCATGATGCTGCACATCCGCCAGCAGGCAGAAGCACAGCTTCCGCAGACGATTGACCAGGCGGTGATTGGCCGGCCGATTAACTTCCAGGGGCTGGGGGGTGATGACGCCAACGCGCAGGCTCAGGGCATCCTTGAACGTGCGGCAAAACGCGCCGGTTTTCGCGATGTCGTGTTCCAGTACGAACCGGTGGCTGCCGGGCTGGATTTTGAAGCCACTTTGCGCGAAGAAAAGCGCGTGCTGGTGGTGGATATCGGCGGCGGGACAACCGACTGTTCGTTATTGCTGATGGGGCCACAGTGGCACAATCGTCAGGATCGTGAGACCAGCCTGCTGGGGCACAGTGGCTGCCGTGTCGGCGGTAACGACCTGGACATCGCGCTGGCGTTTAAAAACCTTATGCCGCTGCTCGGCATGGGCGGCCAGACAGAAAAAGGCATCGCGTTGCCGATCCTGCCCTGGTGGAACGCTGTCGCAATTAACGACGTTCCGGCGCAAACCGATTTCTACAGCGCGGCAAACGGACGCCTGCTCAACGATCTGGTACGCGACGCACGCGAGGCGGACAAAGTCGCCCTGCTGCAAAAGGTATGGAAGCAGCGCTTAAGTTACCGCCTGGTGCGCAGTGCCGAAGAGAGCAAAATCGCCCTCTCCGGGCAGATGCAAACCCAGGCGCAGTTGCCGTTTATCAGCACCGAATTAGCGACCGCTATTGATCAGGCGGGACTGGAAGCCGCGCTGAATCAGCCATTGCAGCGTATTCTGGAGCAGGTGCAACTGGCGCTGGACAACAGCGACACGACGCCGGAGGTGATTTATCTCACCGGGGGGAGCGCGCGCTCACCGATTATCAAACGCGCACTGTCACAGGCGCTGCCGGGGATCCCGATTGCCGGTGGCGATGATTTTGGCTCGGTAACTGCCGGCCTGGCCCGTTGGGCACAGGTGGTATTTCGTTAAGGGTTGTAGCACCGCTGCCAGCAGCATAACTTTTTGCGTAACGCAGATAAGTATTATGCTGGCGCGGTATCCCGTATTTTCCCGCGCTGTGTCGGAATTTAAATAAGTTTTCACATCGGTGATGCATTACGTTTCAATTCCCAAAAATTGTTTATTATTTCCATAAAAACCATTATCGCTTTCAACTTATTTCATCTATTTTCATTTTCTTCTCACCCCTCGCCAATAATTATTTTCCAAAAAGGCTAATCTGCTTTTTCTTCATCAAAACCGCACAGATGGGGGAGTAATATACTCCAAAGAGACACATGAATCGCTACAGGCACTACAAATAAAATTGCAAAAAACGTCCCGCATTGTTTTTATTGCTCTTTTCACAGTGTGTATCACATTGTCGCATTTTCCGGATTGCAACCTGCTCCTGAGATTGTTACAACCAAAGGCAGGTTTTTTGCCGATACAATATCTATCCGAGACCCCATAGTAGCGCATAATCCCATAAGCTTTTCATTCCAGTTCATATCACTACCCGGTCATATATTCATATTAAAAATAATACCATACCTGTTACGGCTGAATTTAATTGCCATAAATATTATCGCTTAAGGAGAAGTAATGATAATACGAACGTGGTTTTTTATGTTTGTAGTCAGCCTGTTTGTTTTTTGTTCCAATACGCTAGCGGCGTGTTATTTTTATGGCGTTGGCACAATGTCCGGAACACAGAAATTCACTGTCCCCGTCTCGCTGACGTTATCGGTACCCCCCGGCATTCAAAATGGGCAAACTATTTATCAGCAAAATATTAACCTGCAAAACATCAGAGAATTAATGATTAAGTGTGATACCAGTGGGCAATTTTTGTTTGATTATGATTATCTGGCAACCCCGAAACCCGCCTCGACTTTGAACAGTAAAATTTACGAAACGGGTGTTCCAGGAATTGGGATAAAATTTTCGGCATCCGGCCAGGACTTTCCCTCAACGCAGAACAATACGGATTGTAGCAATACGAACTTATGCAAATACCGTTATGGCTGGAATGCCATATCCTCATTTTCTTTAGTTAAAATCGCCGACAATATCGCCGCGGGTGTCATCACCGGAAGCAATCTGCCGACCGTCAGCTATAACTTTGGGCAAGAAGGCAACCTGGTCAACATCTATCAATTCTCGTTCACCGGGAATATCCATATTTCTGTTCCTACCTGCGATATTTCGCTTGCCAGTCAACATATGACGGTGCAAATGGGCAAACACTATAAAGGCAATTTTGCCGGGGTCGGCACGGGAACAGACTGGAAAGACGCCAGTATTATTCTGATTAACTGTACACAATTTTACGGTAATAGCAGTGCAGGCGACAGCGGCGCCACTTTTAATGGGACCAGCACCACCTACTCTATTGCGCCAAACAGAGCGGAGTTGACCCTTAAGGTTCTGAGCGGAATCGAAGACGCAGCCAATGGCATTATGAAAATTGACGAGCATCCACAAAAAGCGACAGGGGTTGGCATTCAGCTTTCCACCACACGTAGCACAAGGGGCAAGGTGGATCTCAATAATCCGCTCATCTATCCGCTACCACAGGACGGCTCTTCCACGATCGCTATCCCGCTCTATGCTCGCTACGTTCAGACCAAAAATAAGGTACAAGGCGGTGTCGCCAACGGCAGACTCGAATACACCATCACTTATCAATAATCGGCGACCTGGCGAGAACGACGTCAGGTTTCGAATTTCCCCGTTTTTTTCATCGGAAAAACACCCTAACGCAAATTAAACTCTCAGAAAGACGTTTCCAGACAGTACTTCATATTATCTCCATTTTTCTGACGCCTGCCCTCACTAAACTAGTATTATTTCAGGCAATGTTTCTGGATGAGATACGAATAAAGATGAAAGGCAGAAAGTCTTCCCGCCTGGTGATAGCAGCAGTGGTGGTCATTGCGGGCATTGCCGCTATTTGGTACGGGTTCAGCCATAAGGAAACAACGCCTGCAGCCGGGGCAACAAACGGGCAAACGCAGCGTCCGGGAGCGGGCGGTGGTCGTCATGGTATGCGTGGTGGTGCGCTACCACCGGTACAGGCAGCAACGGCAACGCAGCAGGCAGTACCGCAATATCTTACGGGCCTTGGGACGGTAACGGCCGCCAACACGGTAACTGTGCGCAGCCGCGTGTCCGGGCAGTTACAGGCCATTCATTTCCAAGAAGGCCAGCAGGTGAAAGCTGGCGACCTCCTTGCGGAAATTGACCCGAGCGCTTTTAAAGTCGCACTGGCACAGGCCGAGGGGCAGTTAGCGAAAGACAAAGCCACCCTTGCCAATGCCCAACGCGATCTCGCCCGTTATCAGCAACTGGTTAAAACCAATCTGGTCTCTCGTCAGGATCTGGATACCCAGCAGGCGTTAGTCAGCGAAACCCAGGGCACCATCAAAGCCGATGAAGCATCTGTCGCCAGCGCCCAACTCCAGCTCGACTGGAGCCGCATTGTCGCCCCTATCGACGGACGCGTCGGCCTCAAACAGGTGGATATCGGCAACCAGATCTCCAGCAGCGATACCACCGGCATTGTGGTGCTGACCCAGACGCACCCCATTGATCTGGTGTTCACCCTGCCGGAAAACGACATCGCCACCGTTATCAAGGCGCAAAAAGGCGGGCAAACGTTAAGTGTCGAAGCCTGGGACCGTACGAACAAACAGAAACTTACCACCGGCACGCTATTAAGCCTCGATAACCAGATTGATGCCACCACCGGGACTATCAAGCTAAAAGCCCGCTTTGATAACCAGGATGACACCCTTTTCCCGAACCAATTTGTGAATGCGCGCATGCTCGTCTCCACCCAAGAAAACGCGGTTGTCATCCCGACGGCCGCCCTGCAGATGGGTAACGAAGGGAATTTCGTCTGGGTGCTCAACGATAAAAACCAGGTCAGCAAACACACGGTGACGCCGGGTATTCAGGACAGTCAAAAAGTGGTGATCGCCGCGGGGCTTTCCGCCGGTGACCGCGTGGTGACGGATGGGATCGATCGCCTGACCGAAGGGGCGACAGTGGAAGTGGTCGACGCCAAAAACGCTGACCAGATGCCCGCCAAACGCGAGCGTCCGTCGAAAGGAGCGCAGTCCTGATGCAACTGCTTCCGCCAGGCAGAACCGGCGGCCCGTCGCGCCTGTTCATTATGCGCCCTGTCGCCACCACCCTTTTAATGGTGGCGATTTTGCTCGCCGGGATCATCGGCTACCGCTTCCTGCCTGTCTCCGCGTTGCCGGAGGTGGACTACCCCACCATTCAGGTCGTGACGCTCTACCCCGGCGCGAGCCCGGATGTGGTGACGTCTGCGATTACCGCCCCGCTGGAACGTCAGTTTGGTCAGATGTCGGGCCTCAAGCAGATGTCATCGCAAAGCTCCGGCGGCGCATCGGTGATTACACTACAGTTCCAGTTAACGCTGCCGCTTGATGTCGCCGAGCAGGAAGTGCAGGCGGCAATGAACGCCGCTAACAGCCTGCTGCCCTCTGACCTGCCTAACCCACCGGTGTACAGCAAGGTAAACCCTGCGGACCCGCCGATCATGACCCTGGCCGTCACCTCCTCCGCCATGCCGATGACGCAGGTTGAAGATATGGTGGAAACCCGCGTGGCGCAGAAAATCTCGCAGGTCTCGGGCGTCGGCCTCGTCACGCTTGCCGGGGGGCAGCGCCCTGCCGTGCGTGTCAAACTCAATGCGCAGGCGGTGGCGGCCCTTGGGTTGACCAGCGAAACGGTCCGCACCGCGATCAGCAACGCGAACGTGAATTCCGCTAAAGGGAGCCTCGATGGCCCGGCCCGCGCCGTCACCCTGTCCGCGAATGACCAGATGCAATCCGCCGAGGAGTACCGGCGACTGATTGTGGCGTATCAGAATGGCGCCCCCATCCGCTTAGGCGATATCGCAACCGTTGAACAGGGGGCGGAAAATAGCTGGCTTGGGGCGTGGGCCAACAAACAGCAGGCGATTGTCATGAACGTTCAGCGCCAGCCGGGCGCAAACATCATCAACACCGCCGACAGTATCCGCGCCATGCTGCCGCAACTGACCAGCAGCCTGCCGAAATCGGTTGAGGTGAAAGTGCTGTCAGACCGCACCACCAATATCCGCGCCTCGGTCTCCGATACCCAGTACGAACTGATGCTGGCTATCGCGCTGGTGGTCATGATCATCTATCTGTTTCTGCGTAATGTCCCGGCCACGATCATTCCGGGCGTCGCCGTGCCGCTCTCGCTGATAGGTACCTTCGCGGTTATGGTATTCCTGGATTTCTCCATCAATAACCTGACGCTGATGGCGCTCACCATCGCCACCGGTTTTGTGGTGGATGACGCCATCGTGGTCATTGAGAACATCTCGCGCTATATCGAAAAAGGCGAGAAGCCGCTGGCTGCCGCTCTTAAAGGGGCTGGCGAGATCGGCTTTACCATCATCTCGCTGACCTTCTCGCTGATTGCCGTACTGATCCCACTGCTGTTTATGGGCGATATCGTCGGGCGACTGTTCCGCGAATTTGCCGTTACCCTGGCGGTGGCGATTTTAATCTCGGCAATTGTCTCGCTAACTCTGACACCGATGATGTGCGCACGCATGTTGAGCGCGGAATCGTTACGTAAACAGAACCGTTTTTCCCGCGCGTCGGAGCGTTTTTTCGAACGGGTGATTGCCGCTTACGGTCGGCTGCTCGCCAAAGTGCTCAACCATCCATGGCTGACGCTGAGTGTCGCTATAACAACCCTGCTACTGTCCGTTTTGCTGTGGATAGTGATCCCAAAAGGCTTCTTCCCGGTGCAGGATAACGGCATCATCCAGGGGACGTTACAGGCACCGCAGTCGGCGTCGTTTGCCAGCATGGCGGAGCGCCAGCGCCAGGTCTCGGATATCGTGCTCAAGGATCCGGCAGTGCAAAGCCTTACCACCTTTGTCGGTGTGGATGGCACCAATCCGGCGCTCAACAGCGCGCGTCTACAGATCAATCTTAAACCGCTCAGCGAACGTGACGATCGCGTGCCGGTGGTGATTGAACGTTTACAGCAGTCGGTGGCGAAAATCCCCGGCGCAGCGCTCTATCTGCAACCAACGCAGGATTTGACCATCGATACCACGGTCAGCCGCACGCAATATCAGTTTACCCTGCAGGCAAATTCCCTGACGGCCCTGAGCGAATGGGTGCCACAGTTGATGGACAAATTGCAGGCATTGCCACAGCTCGCTGATGTCAGCAGTGACTGGCAGGATCAGGGGCTGGTGGCGTATGTCAATGTGGATCGCGACAGCGCCAGCCGCCTTGGTATCAGCATGTCCGATGTGGACAATGCCCTGTACAACGCCTTCGGTCAGCGTCTTATTTCCACGATCTATACCCAGGCGAATCAGTATCGCGTGGTGCTGGAACACAACACCGCGCAAACGCCGGGGCTGGCGGCGCTGGATAATATCCGCCTTGCCAGTAGCAGTGGCGGTACCGTGCCGCTGAGTTCGATAGCCAAAATCGAGCAGCGTTTCGCACCGCTGTCGATTAACCACCTGGATCAGTTCCCCTCCACCACCATCTCCTTTAACGTGGCGGAAGGTCACGCCCTGGGCGAAGCAGTGCAATCGATTATCGACAGCGAGAAGACGCTCAACCTGCCGACCGATATCACCACCCAGTTCCAGGGCAGTACCCTGGCATTCCAGGCCGCGCTCGGCAGCACCGTCTGGCTGGTTGTTGCCGCCGTGGTGGCGATGTATATCGTGCTGGGCGTGTTGTATGAGAGCTTTATTCACCCGGTCACCATTTTGTCTACCCTGCCAACCGCAGGGGTCGGCGCTCTGCTGGCGCTGATGATTGCCGGGAGCGAACTGGACGTTATCGCCATCATCGGTATCATTTTGCTGATTGGTATCGTCAAGAAAAACGCCATCATGATGATTGACTTCGCCCTCGCCGCCGAACGTGAAGAGGGGATGTCGCCACGCGATGCCATCTTCCAGGCCTGTCTGTTGCGTTTTCGTCCGATCCTGATGACCACGCTGGCAGCGTTGCTGGGCGCGCTGCCGCTGATGCTGAGTACCGGCGTTGGGGCGGAACTGCGCCGTCCGTTGGGGATTGGCATGGTGGGCGGTTTGATGGTGAGCCAGGTGCTGACGCTGTTCACCACCCCGGTTATCTATCTGCTCTTTGACCGACTCGCGCTCTCTCTGCGTCGCCGCTTCCCGCGCCGTGAAGAGGAGGCGTAAATGAAGTTTTTCGCCCTCTTCATTTACCGCCCGGTGGCAACGATACTGATCTCCGTTGCCATTACGCTCTGCGGCGTTCTGGGTTTCCGGCTGTTGCCGGTAGCCCCGCTGCCGCAGGTGGATTTCCCGGTCATCATGGTCAGTGCCTCCCTGCCGGGGGCCTCGCCGGAAACCATGGCCTCGTCGGTTGCGACCCCGCTGGAGCGTTCGCTTGGGCGTATCGCCGGAGTCAACGAAATGACTTCGTCCAGTTCGCTTGGCAGCACGCGTATCATTCTGGAGTTTAACTTTAACCGCGATATCAACGGCGCAGCGCGTGATGTCCAGGCGGCGCTGAACGCGGCGCAAAACCTGTTGCCGAGCGGCATGCCAAGCCGTCCGACCTATCGCAAAGCCAACCCGTCTGCCGCACCGATTATGATCCTGACGCTCACCTCCGATACCTATTCGCAGGGTGAGCTGTATGATTTCGCCTCTACGCAACTGGCGCAAACCATCTCGCAGATCGACGGCGTCGGAGATGTCGATATCGGTGGGAGTTCGCTGCCCGCCGTGCGCGTTGGCTTAAACCCGCAAGCGCTGTTTAACCAGGGTGTCTCGCTGGATGCGGTGCGCACCGCCATAACCCAGGCCAACGTTCGGCGCCCACAAGGGGCGATTGAAGACGCAACCCATCGCTGGCAGGTGCAGACCAATGACGCGCTGAAAACCGCTGCCGCTTACCAGCCGCTGATCATCCATTACAAAAATGGCGCAGCCGTCCGTCTGAGTGATGTCGCGTCAGTGACCGACTCGGTTCAGGATATTCGTAACGCCGGGATGACCAACGCTAAACCCGCCATTTTGCTGATGATCCGCAAACTGCCGGAAGCCAACATCATTCAGACGGTGGACAGCATCCGCGCTCGCCTGCCGGAATTGCAAAAGACCATTCCGGCGGCGATTGACCTGCAGATTGCCCAGGACCGATCGCCGACTATCCGTGCCTCCCTCGCGGAAGTAGAACAGTCGCTGGTGATCTCGGTCGCGCTGGTTATCCTGGTAGTCTTCCTGTTTCTGCGTTCCGGCCGGGCGACGCTGATCCCCGCAGTGGCAGTCCCGGTGTCGCTGATCGGTACTTTCGCCGCCATGTACCTGTGCGGTTTTAGCCTTAATAACCTCTCGCTGATGGCGCTGACCATCGCCACCGGTTTCGTGGTCGATGACGCCATCGTGGTTCTGGAGAATATTTCCCGTCACCTGGAAGCGGGCATGAAACCGCTGCAGGCGGCACTGCAGGGAACGCGGGAAGTCGGCTTTACGGTGCTCTCGATGAGTATCTCGCTGGTCGCGGTGTTCTTGCCGCTCTTGCTGATGGAAGGGCTGCCGGGGCGCCTGCTGCGGGAGTTTGCCGTCACCCTTTCGGTGGCCATCGGCATATCACTGGCTATCTCGCTCACCCTCACGCCGATGATGTGCGGTTGGTTGCTGCGTAGCCGCAAAACCCCGACCGCCACGCGCAACAAGGGCATTGGTCGCCTGCTTCTCGGCCTACAGCGTGCCTATGCAAAATCACTCAAATGGGTGTTAAACCACGCGCGCCTGGTGGGGCTGGTTCTGATTGGCACCATCGCGCTGAATATCTGGATGTATATCAGCATTCCAAAAACCTTCTTCCCGGAGCAGGACACCGGCATCCTGATGGGCGGTATTCAGGCGGATCAGAGTATTTCGTTCCAGGCGATGCGCATTAAGTTGCAGGACTTTATGAAAATCATCCGCGACGATCCCGCCGTCGATAACGTGACGGGCTTTACCGGCGGCTCTCGGGTCAACAGCGGCATGATGTTTATTACCCTTAAGGCACGCAGTGTACGCAATGAAACCGCCCAACAGGTTATCGACCGTCTGCGAGGAAAGCTCGCCAAAGAGCCGGGGGCCAGTCTGTTTTTGGTGGCGGTTCAGGATATCCGCGTGGGTGGACGGCAATCCAATGCCAGTTATCAGTACACGCTGCTCTCCGACGATCTTAGCGCCCTGCGTGAGTGGGAGCCGAAAATCCGCAAAGCGCTCGCCTCGCTGCCGGAGCTGGCGGACGTAAACTCCGACCAGCAGGATAACGGCGCGGAGATGAACCTGACTTATGATCGCGAAAGCATGTCGCGCCTGGGGATCAACGTACAAGAGGCCAACAGCCTGCTGAACAACGCCTTCGGCCAGCGGCAAATTTCCACCATCTACCAGCCGCTTAACCAGTACAAAGTGGTGATGGAAGTCGATCGACGCTATACCCAGGACATTAGCGCGCTGGATAAGATGTTTGTCATTAATAGCGAGGGCAAACCTATTCCGCTGTCCTATTTTGCCCGCTGGCAACCGGCGAACGCCCCACTGGCGGTCAACCATCAGGGGCTATCGGCGGCGTCCACGATTTCGTTCAACCTGCCCACAGGGATGTCGCTATCCGAAGCGAGTGACGCCATTGACCGTGCCATGACCCAACTGGGGGTGCCTTCGACGGTGCGCGGCAGTTTCGCCGGAACTGCGCAAGTCTTTCAGCAAACTATGAACTCGCAGGTGATCCTGATTATCGCCGCCATTGCGACGGTCTATATCGTGCTGGGGATTCTCTATGAGAGTTACGTACATCCGTTGACGATCCTTTCGACCCTGCCCTCAGCGGGTGTCGGGGCGCTACTGGCGCTGGAGCTGTTTGGCGCGCCCTTCAGTCTGATTGCGTTAATAGGCATTATGCTATTGATAGGTATAGTGAAAAAGAATGCCATCATGATGGTGGATTTTGCGCTTGAAGCCCAACGGAAGGGAAATCTGAACGCGGAAGAGGCGATTTTCCAGGCCTGTCTGCTGCGTTTCAGACCCATAATGATGACCACACTGGCGGCGCTGTTTGGCGCGCTTCCGCTGGTGATTTCGGGTGGCGACGGTTCCGAACTGCGCCAGCCGCTGGGGATAACCATTGTTGGCGGTCTGGTAATGAGTCAATTGCTGACACTGTATACCACTCCGGTGGTGTACCTGTTCTTTGACCGCCTGCAACGCCGATTTGCCCGTAAACGCAGAGAGCCTGTAACAGAGTGACAGAACTACCCAAAAATGTGCGTTGGCAATTGTGGATTGTGGCGTTTGGCTTCTTTATGCAGTCGCTGGACACCACGATTGTCAACACCGCCCTGCCCTCCATGGCGCGAAGTCTGGGAGAAAGCCCGCTGCATATGCATATGGTGGTGGTCTCCTACGTGCTGACCGTTGCTATCATGCTGCCTGCCAGTGGCTGGCTGGCAGATCGCGTCGGGGTGCGTAATATCTTCTTTACCGCCATCGTTCTCTTTACCCTGGGTTCGCTGTTTTGCGCACAGGCCAACACGCTCAATGAACTGGTGATGGCCCGTATATTACAAGGCGTTGGCGGCGCGATGATGGTGCCCGTCGGCAGGCTGACGGTGATGAAAATTGTCCCGCGCGATCAATACATGGCGGCAATGACCTTCGTCACCCTGCCCGGCCAGGTAGGGCCACTGCTCGGCCCGGCGTTAGGTGGCATTCTGGTGGAATATGCCTCCTGGCACTGGATCTTCCTGATTAACCTGCCCGTTGGCGTGGTGGGGGCGATCGCCACCCTGTGGTTAATGCCCAACTACACCTTACAAACCCGTCGTTTTGATCTCTTTGGCTTTTTACTGCTGGCGTCGGGGATGGCAACGCTGACGCTGGCGCTCGACGGGCAAAAGGGGCTCGGAATTTCACCACTGCTGCTCGGCCTTCTGGTGGCGGGCGGCGTGCTGGCGATTGTTATCTATCTGCTGCATGCCAAAGGCAATGCGGGAGCGCTGTTTAATCTGCGCCTGTTTCGTACGCCGTCATTCTCCCTTGGTCTGTGCGGCAGTTTCGCCGGGCGCATAGGCAGCGGCATGCTGCCCTTTATGACGCCGGTCTTTTTGCAGATTGGTCTGGGTTTTTCGCCGTTTCATGCCGGGCTAATGATGATTCCGATGGTCATCGGCAGTATGGGAATGAAACGGATTGTCGTTCAGTTAGTCAACCGCTTTGGCTACCGTCGCGCGCTGGTGTGTTCAACGCTGGGTCTGGCGGCCGTCAGTCTGCTGTTTATGGGAACGGCGCTGATGGGCTGGTACGCTCTGCTGCCCTTTGTACTGTTCGCGCAGGGCATGATCAACTCCATGCGTTTTTCATCCATGAACACCCTGACACTGAAAGACCTGCCCGATGAACTGGCAAGCGGCGGCAACAGCCTGTTATCAATGATCATGCAGCTTTCGATGAGTATCGGCGTCACCGTCGCCGGGCTGCTACTGGGGCTGTTCGGCCAGCACAATCTGTCCGCCGACAGCGGCGTTGCCCATCACGTCTTTCTTTATACCTACCTGTGCATGGCGTTCATTATCGCCCTGCCCGCTTTTATCTTTGCCCGAGTCCCGAATGATGTCAGTCAGAACGTGGTCATTTCCCGGCGCAACAGGAGTCAATCATGAAAATCTGGCGACCCGGTATTACCGCTAAGCTCTTTCTGGCTATTTTCGCCACCTGTATCGTGCTGCTTATTAGTATGCACTGGGCCGTGCGCATCAGCTTCGAACGGGGTTTTATCGACTACATTAAACGCGGCAACGAACAGCGTCTGCAGTTGCTCAGCGATGCCCTGAGTGAGCAATACGCCCAGCATGGAGACTGGGGCTTTTTACGCAATAACGACCGCTTTATCTTCCAGATCCTGCGTTCATTCGAGCGAGACAATGAGCGTGAGGGTGGGCCAGGTGGCCCTGGGCCAGGGCCGGAACATGGTGATAATCATGAGCATGAGCCGCCGCCAGGCCCTCCGCCAGAACCCGGTAATGGCATGCCGCCACACGGCTGGCGGACACAATTTTGGGTGACTGACGCATCGGCGGAAGTGCTTGTTGGGCCACGTAGCCCGGTACCGCCCGACGGAACACGGCGAGCCATTACGGTTAATGGTCAGCCTGTCGGCTGGGTCATCGCCTCGCCGGTGGAGCGCCTGACGCGCAATACCGATATTAACTTTGACCGTCAGCAGCGGCGCACAAGCTGGATGATTGTCGCGCTCTCGACCCTGCTGGCCGCGCTGGCCACCTTCCCACTGGCCCGCGGCCTGCTCGCGCCGGTCAAACGGCTGGTTGACGGTACGCATAAGCTGGCCGCCGGGGATTTCTCTACCCGCGTTAACCCTGGCAGCCAGGATGAGTTGGGCAAGCTGGCGCAGGACTTTAATCAGCTCGCCAGTACGCTGGAGAAAAATCAGCAGATGCGCCGTGATTTTATGGCGGATATCTCCCACGAGTTGCGTACACCACTGGCGGTACTGCGCGGCGAACTGGAGGCCATTCAGGATGGGGTACGGCAATTTACACCGGAGTCGGTGACGTCTTTACAGGCGGAAGTCGCCACCTTAACCAAGCTGGTGGACGATTTGCATCAGTTGTCCATGTCAGATGAAGGCGCGCTGGCTTACCAGAAAAGGCCGGTGGATGTCATTTCATTACTGGAGGTGGCAGCCGGAGCGTTTCGTGAACGTTACGCCAGCCGCAATCTGACTATCGACATGACGCTACCGGAGCACGCCGTGGTTTTTGGCGACCCGGATCGTCTGATGCAACTGTTCAATAATCTGCTGGAAAACAGTCTGCGCTACACCGATAGCGGCGGCGGTATGCACATCTCCGCAATGACAGAGGGCAATATGCTTACCCTCGATTTTGCCGATAGCGCGCCCGGAGTCAGCGATCTGCAGTTAGGCAGATTATTTGAACGCTTTTATCGCACCGAAGGTTCGCGCAACCGCGCCAGCGGCGGCTCCGGATTAGGTCTGGCAATCTGCCTGAATATTATCGAAGCCCACGGCGGCAAGGTCCGCGCCGCGCATTCGCCTTTTGGTGGGGTTAGCATTAAAGTTGAATTACCCCTGGAACGGGACATAGCGAGAAACGTATGACTGAGTTACCTATTGATGAAAACACCCCACGCATTTTGATCGTGGAAGACGAGCCAAAGCTGGGTCAGTTGCTGATTGATTATCTGCGTGCGGCCAGTTACGCGCCATCGCTGATTAACCATGGCGATCAGGTACTGTCGTATGTGCGCCAGACGCCGCCGGACCTGATCCTGCTTGATCTGATGCTCCCCGGCACCGACGGGCTGACACTGTGCCGTGAAATCCGTCGTTTCTCCAATATTCCCATCATTATGGTGACGGCAAAAATCGAAGAGATTGACCGTCTGCTGGGACTGGAGATCGGTGCTGATGACTATATCTGCAAACCCTACAGTCCGCGCGAAGTGGTGGCAAGGGTGAAAACGATCCTGCGCCGCTGTAAGCCGCAGCGTGAAATACAGGCGCTGGACGCAGAAAGCCCGCTTATCGTTGATGAAGGTCGCTTCCAGGCAAGCTGGCGCAGCAAGCTGCTGGATTTAACGCCAGCGGAATTTCGTCTGCTGAAAACCCTCTCCAGCGAACCGGGGAAGGTATTCTCGCGCGAACAGTTGCTCAATAACCTCTATGACGATTACCGCGTGGTGACTGACCGCACTATCGACAGCCATATCAAGAACTTGCGTCGTAAACTGGAGTCGCTGGATGAAGAACAGTCCTTCATCCGCGCCGTCTATGGCGTGGGTTATCGCTGGGAAGCTGATGCCTGCCGGATTGCTTAATTTTTTTAAGGGATGTACAGATGAACATGGACTTACGCTGTGGAGCGTTACTGCTTTTGCTGGCCTCAGGTTTCGCCCACGCTGAAATCACCGAGGAACAGCTTGAGGCCGATTGCGCAAAAATCCCAACCCACGCCAGCCAGGGCGAAGCGTTTTACAAAGCGAAAAACTACGACAAAGCGCGCGAAGCCTTTAAGCGACAGGTGATGTGGAGCGAAGGCTGCGTGCTTGATGATAAAGCCATCGCCACCGCGTACAACAACGTAGCGCTGACCTGGATGCGCCAGGGAGAATGGCGTAAAGCCCGCGCCTGGCTGATGATAAGCCCGGACGATGCCAAATCCGTTTATAACCTCAGTCTTATCAAAGACAAATTAGCCGCCCTGCCTGCACCCAATTCGGTTGCAGGTGAATACTGGCAATATGTCGGTATGGCCTCCTGGTCAACGTTAATCGTTAAGCCTGTTAAAAAAACATCGGATTATCAGATCGATTTTCAAGGCTACTATTTCGGATTGATGGGACTTTATTCGGGTCCCAACATGGGTGAATTCTCAGAAAAGGTCACATTGAAAAACAACAAGGGCGTCGTTGCCATCCGGGAAGGCGATGATATTCACTGCGATATTCCATTATCCTTCTCGCCCGAAGCGGTTGACCTTTCAGGCAACGGCAATTCTCTGGACTGCGGTTTTGGTATGAATGTCAGCGCAGATGGGCACTATGTACGCGTTGATTAACGGCAATACTGTTTACCGCGTCCTCTCACAGCGCTACAATTCCCGCCCTAAATTTATGGGATCTCCCCAGCCGCCTCACCTAGTGAGGCGAATCTGACCTGTCATCAGAACGAGAACATCATGTTTAAACCGGAACTCCTTTCCCCGGCGGGAACGCTGAAAAATATGCGTTACGCTTTCGTTTATGGCGCGGACGCCGTTTATGCGGGCCAGCCACGTTATTCACTGCGCGTGCGCAATAACGAATTCAACCACGAGAATTTGCAAAAAGGCATTAACGAGGCCCATGACCTCGGCAAAAAATTCTACGTCGTGGTGAATATCGCGCCACACAACGCCAAGCTGAAAACGTTTATTCGCGATTTAAAACCCGTGGTGGATATGGGGCCGGATGCGCTGATTATGTCCGATCCGGGTTTGATTATGCTGGTGCGCGAAAACTTCCCGGAGATGAATATTCACCTGTCCGTACAGGCTAACGCCGTAAACTGGGCGACGGTGAAGTTCTGGAAACAGATGGGGCTGACCCGCGTGATACTCTCTCGCGAACTGTCGCTTGATGAAATCGCCGAAATCCGCGCTCAGGTGCCGGACATGGAAATTGAAATTTTCGTCCACGGCGCGCTGTGTATGGCCTATTCCGGCCGCTGCCTGCTCTCTGGCTATATCAACAAGCGCGACCCGAACCAGGGAACCTGCACCAACGCCTGTCGCTGGGAATATAACGTCCAGGAAGGTAAAGAAGATGACGTCGGCAATATTGTGCACAAATACGAGCCGATTGCCGTGCAAAACGTTGAGCCAACGCTGGGTATCGGCGCGCCAACGGATAAGGTCTTTATGATTGAAGAGGCCCAGCGTCCGGGCGAGTACATGACCGCGTTCGAAGATGAGCACGGCACCTACATCATGAATTCCAAAGACTTGCGCGCGATCGCCCACGTTGAGCGTCTGACACAAATGGGCGTGCACTCGCTGAAAATTGAAGGCCGCACCAAATCCTTCTACTACTGTGCCCGCACCGCGCAGGTCTACCGTAAGGCCATTGACGATGCCGCCGCAGGCAAACCGTTTGACACCAGTCTGTTAGAGACCCTTGAAGGGCTGGCACACCGCGGCTATACCGAAGGCTTCCTGCGTCGCCACACTCATGACGATTATCAGAACTACGAGTATGGTTACTCCGTCTCTGAGCGTCAGCAGTTTGTCGGCGAGTTTACCGGTGAGCGTAAAGGCGAGCTGGCGGCCGTGGCGGTGAAAAATAAGTTTATCGTCGGCGATAGCCTTGAGCTAATGACCCCGCAGGGAAACGTTAACTTCACGCTGGAACATATGGAAAACGCCAAAGGCGAGGCAATGGAGGTTGCACCGGGAGACGGTTATACCGTCTGGATGCCGGTTCCCCAGGATGTGATGCTGGAGTATGCCCTGTTGATGCGTAATTTTACTGGACAGACCACGCGTAATCCGCACGCTAAGTAATTAACCGGGGTTATTTTTTCACTCGACAAGAATCTTAGAATCGGATCACATACCGTTGCGGTCATTATGGGTATTATCCTCATCGCTGAAAAACATAACCCATAAATGCTAGCTGTACCAGGAACCACCTCCTTAGCCTGCGTAATCTCCCTTACGCAGGCTGATTTTTTTATCTCCCCTTTTACCTTCCTTTCAGGCGCGCTTTCCGGTCGTGAGATACACTTTGCTCATGGTATTTTCGAAGAGCGAAAAGGATGAGCAATTTTCCAGGCAGTTTATTGATCCTCAACGGTAAAAGTGCAGGCGACGACATGTTGCGCGAGGCCATTACCCTCCTGCGCAACGAAGGGATGGACATTCAGGTGCGCGTCACCTGGGAAAAAGGCGATGCAGAGCGCTATGTGGCAGAAGCCATCAAACTCGGCGTCGAAACCGTGATTGCGGGCGGTGGCGATGGCACCATTAATGAAGTCGCCAGCGCGCTGGTGCACAGTGATAGCGACAACCCACCTGTATTGGGGATTTTGCCTTTAGGCACCGCGAATGATTTTGCCACCAGCGCCGATATCCCGGAGCCACTGGATAAAGCGCTACAGCTCGCTATCGTGGGTAAAGCGGTGCCTATCGACATTGCCGAAGTGAACGGCAAAACCTGCTTTATCAATATGGCCACCGGCGGGTTTGGTACCCGTATTACCACCGAAACGCCAGAGAAACTGAAAGCCGCGTTGGGCGGTGTCTCTTACATCATTCATGGCCTGATGCGCATGGATACGCTTAAGCCGGACCGCTGCGAAATCAAGGGTGAAGATTTCCACTGGCAGGGCGACGCGCTGGTCATCGGCATCGGTAACGGACGCCAGGCAGGCGGCGGGCAACAGCTATGCCCTGGTGCGCTCATTAACGACGGCCTGTTGCAACTGCGTATTTTTACCGGCGATGAGATCCTGCCCGCCCTGTTCACCACCCTGACCCAGCCGGAAGATAATCCGCATATCATTGACGGTAAATCCGCCTGGTTTGAGGTGAGCGCGCCGCACGATATCACCTTTAACCTGGACGGCGAGCCACTAACCGGGCAGCATTTCAGTATTAACATTCTGCCCGGCGCGCTGAAATGCCGCCTGCCGCCTGACTGCCCGCTACTGCGTTAAGCCTTACAGTAGATTGACGGCGGTCGACGGGTGAAAAAGAGCCGTGATTGCCGTAAGAGAATATCTGCAAGAAGAGAATTGAAAAGCGCATCTCTCCCCGTCTGACGAAGAGAGATGCGTTATTTACGCGGGTATTTAAGCGATAGTCACTTTCTTATCGAGATAAACATCCTGAACGGCATTAATTAATTTCACACCGTCGGCCATCGATTTTTTAAACGCCTTACGGCCAAGAATCAGGCCCATACCGCCTGCACGCTTATTAATAACCGCCGTGCGCACTGCATCGCTTAAATCGGTTTCACCACCGGCCGCGCCGCCAGAGTTAATTAAGCCAGCGCGCCCCATGTAGCAGTTTGCCAGTTGGTAGCGCACCAGATCGATAGGGTTGTCACTGGTCAACTTGCTGTAGACGCGTTCATCGGTATAGCCAAAGTTTACCGCTTTATAACCGCCATTGTTTTCCGCCATTTTCTGTTTGACGATGTCCGCACCGATGGTTGCCGCAATATGGTTAGCCTGGCCGGTCAGGTCGGCGGAAACATGGTAATCCACGCCATCTTTTTTGAATGCCGGATTACGCAGGTACGCCCACAGCACCGTGACCATCCCTAACTCATGAGCTCGTTCAAATGCGGCAGAAATTTCTTCAATCTGCCGACGTGACTCCTCAGAGCCAAAATAGATGGTCGCGCCAACGGCGACGGCCCCCATGTTGAACGCCTGCTCTACGCTTGCATAGAGCGTCTGGTCATATTCGGTGGGATAGCTGAGGGTTTCGTTGTGGTTAAGCTTGACCAGGAACGGAATACGGTGCGCGTAGCGGCGCGCCACAGAAGCCAGCACCCCATAGGTGGACGCCACACAGTTACACCCGGCTTCAATTGCCAGCTCAACGATGTTTTTGGGATCGAAATAGAGCGGGTTAGCAGCAAACGAGGCCCCGGCGGAATGTTCGATACCCTGATCAACCGGCAAAATCGACAGATAACCCGTTTTAGCAAGTCGGCCCGTGTTATACAACGTCTGCATGTTACGCAGTACCGCTGGCGGACGGTTGTTATCCATCATCACACGGGTGACGTAATCCTCTCCCGGCAGGTAGAGTTGGTCGGCCGCAATGGTCGTGCAACGGTGTTGTAAAAGGGTGTCGGCATCGTTGCCTAGTAACTGCACAATATCAGTCATCGCTATACTCCCGTAAGCTCCGCACAAAGGCGGATGTGGTTTGTCCTGACCCGATGAATGGGCAGAATAAGCCTGGTACCGTTTGTCGAGGCTTGCCACCATATCGCCGTTTTTCAGCATTTTCTGGTGGCACGTTTCGGCTAGTGGTTTACCGCTGTGCGAAGCTTACTATTTTGCCCCCGATTCCCCACCCGGCTGGCGCTACGCTAAGCCGGGCTACGTATTACGTGTAGCGCCATTCGGGGCCCCCTCACCACCACGCATGAAAATGGTGTACCGGGCCGATGCCATGTCCCACCTCCAGCGTGTCTGCCTGGGCCAGTGCCGCTGATAGCCAGCGCTTGGCCTCATTGACCGTTGAAGCCCAGTCCGCGTGACGTGGACGCAGTGCCGCCAGGGCGGCCGACAGCGTACAGCCCGTGCCGTGGGTATTTTTGGTTTTTATTCGGGGGGCGGTAAAACGTTCAGTGCCATTACGGGTAAACAGCCAGTCCGGGCTTTCATCGTTATCCAGATGCCCGCCTTTGATTAATACCGCTTCGCATCCCAGCGCCAGCAACGCCTGTCCCTGCTCATGCATCTCACGTTCGTTGCGGGCGTGAGATGCATCCAGCAGCGCGGCGGCCTCGGGCAGATTGGGAGTAATCAGTGATACCTGTGGCAACAGATGTTGTCGCAGCGCCATTACCGCCGAGGAGGAAAGCAGCGGGTCACCGCTTTTTGCCAGCATGACGGTATCGAGCACCACATTTTGCACCTGATAGCGGCGCAAGCGCTCCGCCACCGCTTCAACAATATCGGTTTCCGCCAGCATGCCGATTTTGGTCGTATCAATGCGTACATCGCTGAACACCGAATCCAGTTGCGCGGCAACAAAATCAGGTTCAATGCGATAAACCGACTGTACGCCGCGGGTATTTTGCGCCACCAGCGCGGTAATGACCGAACAGCCGTAGGCACCCAGCGCCGAAAAAGTTTTCAAATCGGCCTGAATACCCGCCCCGCCGCTGGGATCCGTTCCGGCAATGGTCAGTGCGTTGATCCGTTTCATACCAGCACCTCCCCGTGAAGCGCATAGAGGGCATCGAGAAACGCCGGGATAAAGCTGCCAGGCCCGCGCGTGGTCGCCACGGCCAGACTGCCTGCCTGTGCCATAAAGGCGCAGGCCGCCGCCACGTTATACAGGCGATCGCCGGGTAATGCGCAGCAGGCGGCTACCACCGCAGACAGTGCGCAGCCTGTTCCCACCACTCGGGTCATCAGCGGGTCGCCCCCCGTAACGCGCAGGGTGCGAAGACCATCGGTGATGTAATCCACCTCACCGGTCACCGCAACAATGGCCCCCGTCTGGCGGGCCAGCGCCTGGGCCGCAGGCAGCGCGGCAATGGCGGTATCGGTAGTGTCGACACCGCGCCCTCCGGCACTTATCCCGGCAAGCGCCATAATTTCCGAAGCGTTACCGCGTATGGCGGCTGGCTGCATAGTCAAAAGCTCACGACAAAAATCGCTGCGGAAGGTTAATGCCCCGACGGCAACCGGATCCAGCGTCCAGGGTTTACGGGCGGCATTAGCGCTCAAGATGGCCGCGTGCATCGCATCGGCGCGTTCCCGGGTCAGTGTGCCGACATTAATCAGCAGCGCGTCGGCAATGGCGGCAAATTGCTGCGCTTCGTCGCGGTCAATCACCATCGCCGGGGACGCCCCCAACGCCAGCAGAACATTGGCCGTAAAGGTCTGCACCACATCGTTGGTCATGCAGTGGACAAGCGGCTTACATTGACGGAATTGCTGAAGAATTTGCGCGATTTGCGCACGGTGAAGCAGGTCAGGTTGCATCGATTCGCTCCTGCCCGGCGTGAAGAAGGGATGCCGGGCAGGCATCTGACTTCCCTACGCTGGCATTATCCAGATCAGGTGGTACGGGTATTTCTCAGCCCTTTGTAAAAAGGGGCACCCCGAGTCATTCAATTAGGTCTCTTTTAAGAGGAAGCCAGCGTAAAGGAAGTGGCTTGTCGTTGCAAGCTTGCCTGTCAGACCATTACTTTGGCATCTGGAGGAACGAGAGCGCTATGTTATTTTTATACCAATTTTATCGCAGTCAATACCACACCGGATGGTCAAGCCCATGGTGATAAAAACGAGATCTTTTTACAATTATGTCTTTAAATATATCCTTGCCACTTTACTGGCTCGAACCAGACGGTTTTCACAGCAATAAGCGTTATCTACTTTCACTTTCCGGTGCCGATTTAGCCTCCCTGCTACGTAATATTCAGTTTATCGCAATAATTGAAAAGGCACTTACAAAAATTCCTCGCGTTGGTATCTGGTAAAAGTTAAATATTTTACTTATTAAATATAATGTGCGAATGTGTTTTTGAGTTTCGTGTGAGTAATTTAATGTAACATATAAATTACTTTTTTATATCACACACTGCGAATGCTAAGAGTTACTAATGTCAGGAAAGAGAATATAGCGCTGCTGGCTACTGCATCACTACAGGTTCGGCGGAAGAGAAGAAGAAAGAAATTTTATTGTGCACTGACAATATGGAGAACACATCCCTCCTTCTTAAGGCACGGAAATAAAGAACACTATGACAAGTTACAACCTGACGGTAAAGGCTAAAAATTTTTGAAAAGCACCAGTACCCAAGGGTAAATATGTAAAATTAAAACGCAGCATTAGTCTTAATCATCGATATTTTTTATTCAATATTTATTAATTAGCCAGCTATTAGTTCCACCACAAAACATCAAGTTTAATTCATCCTTCCTGTATTGACGCACTTTTTTTCGCTACGTAAGATAAATTTACTTTTTTCACCTTTCAAAATAACAAGAATATTCTTAATGCTTCTTTATGTTTTACATTTTCCTACAAACAGCATTTTGTATGTTTATCGTTTACATCAGCTACCGGTAAACAGGCTCGGAAAAGCTTTATCAGGAGCATTAGTTTAGAAAGTATTACTTTGGAAAATAACTTATTAGGGTTAATGATGAAGGCTAATGTCTGTATTTTTATTCTCTCTCTTGTGCTTACCGGTTGCATTGCTGATCACTCACAAAGCTCCGTTGATTACAGCTCTGCATCACCTGCTGCATTATGTGCTGCTTTAGGTAGTGTTAAGGCTAAGCATGACGAATATCAGTTTAAGCGTCTGCAAGATTTAGTAAGCGCGCGTATAGAAGCTAATACCTTCTCAATTAGCGCTGAGCAATGCCAGGATTTAGCGATAAAAGGGATGATTGCTACAAGCTTAAATGAGGAGCTAAGCAAAGCGAATTGCGCTGATGTCGCATAATGCAAGAAGCAATAAGTATTTTTATTTACCTTGCTGAAATATTCATTGTTTTTATTTTACTCGAGTTAATGAAGGGGATAAACAGGAAGTGAAGAAATTCCTTCTCTATGTTGCTGGTTTTATAGTTTTCATCGACTTAGCGATATGTACTGCGGGTTATATTAAATTTAATGTATTTGGGGATCTATGAAAAAAAGTGTTTTAGCAGGCGTAGTGGTTTGTTTACTTTCCGGTTGTGTTATGGCTAATCCTGCTCATGAAGTTAGCGCCAGAGAAGTACATGCTAAAGAGCGTAGTCATAAAAGCGACGTTGAAAAAGTGGAACAAGTAGCCGCCTCAGGTGTACCTGACAGGCTCCATGCCATTAAATTACGCGGTAATGATAGTGGTTATTTCACGGTTGTGATCGGCAATGGTTACACCTCGGCAATGGTTAAAGATGAACCCGCAAAGATCACGCGTAAAAATGAAAATTATTACGAAGTAACAAACAAAGCTTATGTGATTGGTGTTTATCTGGATGAGAACGGCTTTAGCTCAGCCAGTTGGAATCGTCATAAAGGCAGAGATCACGGCGATTTTGTATCAATCACTGACTAACAGGAACAAAAAGAATGCAGCACAACACACCATCAACACGCGATTTTGTTTGTCCTGTCTTTGGTACAGTTCGTTAATTTGCAATAACCCCTTTCATCAGGGGTTATACAGAAAAGCAGGAAAATTGTGACGAGTGGCCTGCTTTTCTATGCCCGTTTTGCATCATTGCCATGCCTGGATGCCTTACTCAGCCACACCAACGACATAGCGGCCATCTTTATTCTTGATCGTGTACCTGTGCGAATCATCACAAATCACAATCAGAGAACCGCCGAACGCGGAAGGATAAACGCCTTCCACCTTGTTGCATTCATGTCCAGCCTCGCGAATCAGCCTCTGGCTTTCCAGTTTCAGTTGCGGGGATCCCGAATCAGCAAGAGCGCCAGCGCATATGCCAACGCCCAACATCACAATAAGAATCCGTTTCAAAGCAACCTCCTTCGCCGGGTAATTAACAGTACCATCGGCATAAAGTTAAAAGAAATTAATCAATTCAGTCGATAGAAAAGGCAATATTGAGTTTAAAAATAAATAGTAACAGCACCACTGGCTGCAATATCAGGAGGTCGCAACTGAAATCATTGAACCCGTTGCGCTCTGCTGCTCAGCCCAAAATACCGTGTACAGCACTCTGCCATACTGAGTAGCGCTCTGTCACTGCTCACCGCAAGGAACTTTCAGCGTTGAGGCATCGCACGCTATTTTCACTTCTGGAGGATAAGTGCTCCCCTCCCGCGCGGGTTTTTCACCTGCCCCCAGGCGAACTAGCATTAACACATCCCCTGACGAATACTGAAATCACGGAGTGTTTATGAAAGCTATTGCTATTACTCAGGCCGCACAGAACGGCAGCAATATTGATTTTTTAACCGACATTGAATTACCGACACCGAAAGCCGAAGGTCATGATGTGCTGGTCGAAGTGAAAGCCATCTCTGTTAACCCGGTGGATACCAAAGTCCGCGCCGGGTTTAACGCCGATAAACCTCGCGTACTGGGCTGGGACGCGACCGGTGTGGTTACCGCCGTTGGCGACAAGGTCACGTTATTTAAGCCCGGCGACGAAGTCTGGTATGCCGGGGCATTGACCCGTCCTGGCAGTAACAGCGAATTTCAACTGGTGGATGAGCGCATTGCCGCCCACAAACCTGCCTCGCTGGATTTCGCCTCTGCCGCGGCCCTCCCGCTGACCGCCATTACCGCCTGGGAAATGTTGTTTGACCGTTTATGCGTACGTGAAGAGGGCAACGAAGGCGACGTACTGCTGATTGTCGGTGCCGCAGGCGGCGTAGGCTCCATTCTGACGCAACTGGCGCGTAAATTGACCCGTCTGACGGTGATTGGCACGGCATCCCGCCCGCAAAGCCAGCAGTGGGTTAGCGAGTTGGGCGCGCACCATGTTATCGATCATAGCAAACCGTTAACCGAGGAGCTGGCGCGCATTGGCATTAAGCAGGTCAGCCACGTTGCCAGCCTCAACAACACGGAGCAGCACTATCAGCAGTTGATCAACGCCCTGCAACCACAAGGTAAACTGGCCCTGATTGACGATCCGCAATCACTTGACGCTGTGCCCTTAAAAGTGAAAAGCATTTCTTTGCACTGGGAATTTATGTTTACCCGCTCCATGTTCGGGACCGCCGATATCGCGGAGCAACACCGTTTACTGGCGCGTGTCGCCGCACTTATTGATGATGGGGTTATCAAAACCACGCTGGGAGAACACTTCGGCGCCATCAACGCACAAAATCTGCGTAAAGCGCACCAGTTGCTTGAAACGCACCGTGCGGTAGGCAAAATCGTGCTGGAAGGATTTTCTGCGCACTAACGCATTGAAATATAGCCAGGATTTCTCTTAAAAACACTTTTATACTCAGGCGGATAGCGAAAAAAGCGTTCCGCCTCTCCTGCTGTTCTCTTCTTTTGCTTACACTTTTTACCAAAGCATTATTTTCATAACATTTTCGCGGTTGCGACGTCGCCAGACAGTAGTCGATGATAAGCCCCGCAAAATGAAAACCCACGACACCTGGAGAGATTATGGGTAAAACAAAAATGTTGCTTCTGGGAACATTATTGGCAACGGCCAGTGCGACTTTTGCTGCACCGCAAACCCCTGCCGCGACGGGCGGAACCCAGTCTTATGAAGTGAAGGATTTTGTTGCCGATTTTACTAAATTCACCATCGGCGATACGGTGCCCGAAATGTACCGTAGCGAAGAGTACAACATTAAGCAGTGGAATCTGCGCAATTTGCCTGCGCCTGATCCGGGTAGCCACTGGACCTATATGGGTGGAAATTACGTGCTTATCACGGACGCCGACGGTAAAATTTTGAAAGCCTACAATGGCGACATCTTTTACCACCGTTAATTTCAGGAAATCCTATTGATTATTCGCCCCTGGCAAGAGAACGACCGCCCTTTTCTGCGTACATTGTTCCTGCATTCCCGCAGGGCAAACTGGACATGGCTGGACGGTAGCGACTGGCAACTGGAAGATTTTGACGCCGTTACCCGTGATGAAACCATCTGGGTGGCGGAAGAAGACGGGCACCGGCTTGGTTTTGCCGCCGTGTATGTGAACGACAATTTTCTGCATAGCCTGTTTGTTGACCCGACTGCACAAGGCAAAGGGGTCGGCAGCGCGCTGCTGAAAAAAGTGCAGTCTGAATTTACCAGTACAGGTTCACTGAAATGTCTGGTGCAAAACCACCACGCGCTGGCGTTTTATCAGCACCATGGCTGGCACGTTGAAGCGGAAGGCACATCGCCTGACGGGAACTATCTGCTCATGCATTATCGGCTGCCCTGACGGGCAGCCTTATCCATTTATACCGCGCGAAACGCGATATCACCGGGAATCACTTCACCCTGCCAGTAGAGTTGCGCCGCAACGCGCCCCGCCAGCTTGCGATACAAACCGGTGAACTCGCTGTCCGGACGGCTGACCACCGTCGGTTGCCCCCGGTCGAGATCTTCACGCAGGCTAATGTGCAGTGGCAGTTGCCCCAGCAGTTGCGTGTGGTACTGCCCGGCCAGTTTCTCTGCCCCGCCGGTACCGAAAATCGGCTCGTGATGACCACAGTTGCTGCAAATATGCATGCTCATGTTTTCCACGATACCCAGCACCGGTACTTCCACTTTCTCGAACATCACAATGCCTTTTTTGGCATCAATCAGCGCGATATCCTGCGGCGTGGTCACCACCACCGCGCCGGTAACCGGAATATTCTGCGCCAGCGTAAGCTGGATGTCGCCAGTGCCCGGCGGCATGTCGAGTACCAGATAGTCAAGATCGGGCCACATAGATTCTTGCAGCAGTTGCAGGAGCGCCTTGCTGGCCATTGGACCGCGCCACACCATGGCATTATCGTCAGTCACCAGATAGCCAATGGAGTTGGTCGCCAGTCCGTGCGCCATAATCGGCGCCATATGAGTGCCATCCGGCGAGGTCGGGCGTTCACCTTCCGCCCCCAGCATCATCGGGATTGACGGACCGTAGATATCCGCATCCAGAATACCGACTTTTGCCCCTTCCGCCGCCAGCGCCAACGCCAGATTGACGGCGGTAGAGGATTTTCCTACCCCGCCTTTACCGGAGCTGACGGCAATGATGTTCTTTACACCGTTCACGCCAGGCTGATTTTTCACCCGCTTTAAGGTGGCGACATTGTGGGAGAGCTTCCAGTCAATCGCTCGCGCCCCCGTAAGTCGCAGTAGTTCGGCACTGCATTGCTCTTTCAACTCTTCAAACGCACTGCGCCAGACAAAGGGCATCAGCAGCTCAATATGGACGGTGTCATCCAGCCAGGCAACATGATGAACCGCCTTAAGCGCGGTAAGATTATGCTTGAGGGTTGGGTGCTGAAAATTGGCCAGCGTTCCGGCGACGAGCGCACGCAAGGCTTCAGGGGATTTGGCCTGGGATTGAGAGTTCATCCCGACTCCTTGTTATGTTGTTCTAAAAAGACATTGTTAAGGTTCAAGTTTACTCCACTGTCACCCATTTTTCATTTCTCAATAGTGCCCAATCCAGGGCGGGCTTTTATGGCACAACTTTTCCCTTTCAGGTAACATCAAAACCCCTTTTTACTAAAGAAGAAGTAATACCCACTATGACTCAAGTCGCGAAGAAAATTCTGGTAACGTGCGCATTGCCGTACGCCAACGGCTCAATCCACCTCGGCCATATGCTGGAGCACATCCAGGCTGATGTCTGGGTCCGTTACCAGCGAATGCGCGG
>OKVY01000018.1_pt1 | contig 150731 bp, 168 predicted proteins | sample 1606931 | NCBI WGS metagenome assembly OKVY01 (sample SAMN03281017, study PRJEB24777) | human gut metagenome | isolation source: fecal sample PR221 from 1 month old male Chinese infant, caesarean... | reverse complement strand
CTCTTTAGAGGGCCATCACTAGAGAAAGACCCTTATAGGGTCAGAGCAAACCACCCGTTCTACGGGTGGTTATGATTTTGCGTATTTTTGTAGGTATATCTTAACAGCATTTAAATATATAACATTGAAATTCTCATTTTAAAATTATAAATGATATCGTGTATACAAAATTTATAAAGGTTTAGGGTTGTAATGTTAAAAAATTTGTGCTATTCTAATTACATATTAATGGATAATAATTATCCATTAATAATTTTTATCGTAATTGAGATATATGATTTAAAAATTATGTAAAGTAAATTACTTTAATTTTGATCTCTAAGTAGGAGTTTGTAACATGAATAATGAAAAGAAACTAACAACAGCCTTTGGTGCTCCCGTACCAGATAATCGCAACTCTGCTACAGCAGGTAAACGTGGCCCTGTATTGATGCAAGATGTTTGGCTCATGGAGAAATTAGCTCATTTTGAGCGCGAAGTGATTCCTGAACGCCGTATGCATGCTAAAGGATCCGGTGCATTTGGTACTTTCACAGTAACCAATGACATTACAAAATATACGAAAGCAAAAATTTTCTCTGAAGTGGGCAAGCAAACGCCATTATTCGTGCGTTTCTCTACAGTTGCCGGTGAACGCGGTGCAGCCGATGCAGAGCGCGATATTCGTGGCTTTGCCGTAAAGTTCTATACGGAAGAAGGGAACTGGGACCTCGTAGGTAACAATACACCTGTATTCTTTATCCGCGATCCATTGCAATTCCCTGACTTGAACCGTGCTGTAAAACGTAATCCGAAAACAAATCTTCGCGATGCGACAGCAAACTGGGATTTCTGGACTAGTTTACCAGAAGCAATCCACCAAGTAACAATCGTTATGAGTGATCGTGGTATTCCTAAATCCTATCGCACAATGCATGGTTTCGGTAGTCATACATACAGCCTTATTAACGAAAACGATGAGCGCGTATGGGTTAAATTCCATTGGGTTTGCCAACAACCGATTGAAAATCTTTCCGATGCTGAGGCGGCTAATGTGGTAGCTAGTGACCGTGAAAGTCACCAACGTGACCTCTTTGAGGCTATTGAAAGAGGTGATTTCCCTAAATGGAAATTATGCATCCAAGTGATGACGGAAGAACAAGCTAACAATATGCCATACAATCCATTCGATTTAACAAAAGTATGGTATCATGACGAATTCCCATTGATTGAAGTCGGTGTGATGGAACTTAATCGCAATCCAGAAAACTATTTCCAAGATGTAGAACAGGCTGCATTTGCACCAACAACTATCATTCCAGGCGTATCTTTCTCTCCTGATAGAATGCTTCAAGGTCGTTTGTTCTCCTATGCCGATGCGCAACGCTATCGTCTAGGGGCAAATTATTATCAAATCCCTGTTAATGCCGCTAAATGCCCTGTAAATATCTATCATCGCGATGGTCAAGGTCGTATAGATGGAAACCATGGGTCAACAATTGGGTACGCACCAAATAGCTTTGGTGAATGGGCTGAACAACCAGAATTCAAAAATCCTCCTCTCGATGTATCTGGTCCAGCTTACCAATATGACTTCTATGAAGACGACTCTGACTTCTTCACACAACCAGGTAAATTGTTCCGCCTCATGAGCCCTGAACAACAACAAGCCTTGTTTGATAATACCGCAGCGGCTATGAATGGTGTACCTGATTTCATCAAAGAACGTCATGCAAAACATTGCTACCAATGTGATCCTGCTTATGGTGAAGGCGTTGCTAAAGCCTTGGGCATGAACATCGACTTTAGCGATGTAAAATAAGATTAATGATACTATTTAAACAACATTAAAATAGTTTATCTAAACAATACTAACGATTGAAAAGAACTTTCTTAACTAATAACACTTTCACATTTATACAAAATACTAATCTATAAAAATCTAAATTCACACAAAATTTTTATACACTGACACCAATTATCTTATAAACAAAAACAAATAAAATCCTTTAAAGGGCCTTTGCTAAGCACATCTAAATTAAGAGTCATCAATGATGTGTAGCAAGGGTCCTTTTGTTGTGTTAAAAATATACAAATTTTAAAAGGATTTTAGTATAACTATGTAGAATTATATGATGTGTTGAATTTGCACGAAATGTTACATGTGAATAGGAGGCAGTTATGACATCTAGTAGTTTGGCATGGTATGTGATGGTGGCTTGCATGGGAGGAAGTCTTTGTGTTGGATCTGTAGTACAGGCGAATTCTCCAGCGACGGTGAAAGCAAATAACTCTGTTCCCGCAGCTATTGTAATGCAAGCCCAAGCAGCTCAGCCTGTTACTGTTACAGCAGCTAAGAATGATAAAGTTAGTGCTACAGCAAATCATACAGTAACTAATAATGTAGTAGCTAATGATGTAGCGGCACAGGAAGCCCTCAAGCAAAAACAACAGTACCAAGCCGAAACTGAAACGATGGGCTTGCTATGGATGCGCACCTCTGCAGAGTACAGAGCGTTGGCGTATCAAGGGTACAATGTGGCAATGAATGCCGTTAAGATGGCCGTTACTGATCCATCTCATCAAAGAAAGCCTTTAGCTATCGTTCTTGATGCGGATGAAACAGTAGTGGACAATACCAAGTTGATGGGTGAAAGTATAGCAAACGGCAATGGTCGTTTTGATGCACCTTGGTGGCGCCAAGCCGTACATCAAGGAAAATCGCAAGCCATGCCTGGAGCCGTTGAATTTTTAAATGAAGTGCATAAACAAGGGGTAGAAATTTTCTACGTTTCCAACCGCTACGCACCTGTTAACTACGATGCAACAGTACAAAACTTTAAGGCGTTAGGATTCCCATCTGTCGATAAAGACCATGTGCTACTATTTGAAAAAGACTCGGATAAACAACCTCGCTTTGATATGATTGCTAAAAAATATTATGTCGTTGTATATATGGGCGATAACGCCGGTGATTTTCCAATCGGCACAAAAGGCAAGACACTAGCTGAAAGAAATGACATCATCGACAATTATAAAGAGGACTTTGGTACTACCTTTGTAGTATTTCCAAACCCTGCCTACGGATCTTGGGTAAGTGCATTAGCGAAAGGCTACCAAAACCTAAGCCCAGAAGAACAAAAACAAGTGAATAAACAATATTTACAACAATAAGGATGTCTTGCGTATACTTTATTAAAAACGATATAATAAAGTATACATGCGTCTATAGCTCAGTTGGATAGAGCGGCAGTTTCCTAAACTGCGTGTCACTGGTTCGATTCCGGTTAGGCGCACCAAAAAATAATCAATGAGCATATGTTTTTTAGTATTATGCCTTTTCAGGAGCCAAGATTTAATTCTTGGCTCTTTTTAGGTTTTGAAATTTAAAACACCGTTTCTATAGAGCAGAATAGGTTTGAAAACCTGCTTTTATCAAAAATTATTCATATGCTAATTAAACATAAGTTTTATGATAAGTATTCCTTAATAATGATATAATTAAGATATATATTCAGTTACATATTTAGTTACATATTCAGTTAAACATTATATGTAAGCAACAGTGTATAGGGGAGAGTGTATATGAGCTTTTACAATTGGATTCAAGAAAAACTATTTGATAATTTCGAAGAATGGCGCTTGAAGAGCCCTGGTTCTAATGGAAACGGTTTTAATATAGTCGGAATAGATAATACCTTAAAGGCTATGCATGATGGATTTTATATGTACATGGAGTTATACCCACCTCATGCCATCGATGGATGTACAGCCATGAAAGCACGTGTAGGTAAAACGCAGGATACAGTAGATTTATTCTTAGATATAGATGGTAAGACCTATCGTATGGCTGATGTAAGTTATCCTGACGCAGTGAAGATGATGCGGGCTTTTATGAAAAAACGCAGAGTACCTGATTATAGTTCATGTGTAGAAGCAGTGTATCTAGATATTGATCAGATGCGATCTACATTTACAGAGTTAGCAACGTTGTTGCTAGGCGATGCTAAACAAGCTAAATCATTTATGACCAAGGTAAAGTTGCGCTCCATGGAAGAATTAGAAGATAGCTGGTGGAACCTCTATGAGCAACTAGACTCTAAAGGGTATGCCGTAGAGTTAAGCCATAAATGTGAACTAGAGGATTTTACTTATTATGTACAGAAGTTAATATGTAACAAGTCATTAGATACCGACGAAGATCTAACTATTGACCTATCAGCATTAGATGAAGATCAAGTCATTATGGACTGGTGTGCAGATCTTAATTCTAAATGGGAAAACTATACGTTAGCCGGCATGGATATCGGCACAGATAGCTTTGTGCTCATGGTGCTTTCAAATGATGAATTCAAAATAGCCAAAGAACTAGCTAAAGAGCTATTACATAGAATCGATGTAGCTGAGCGATTATGATGGTGTTAGGCTATAGACTAGTTATATATTTGCTTGTATGTGATAAATAGGAGAGAGTTATATGAGTATTGTACGTCTACCAGAATATGAAGCAGAGTTTGAGCCGGAAGAGTTTGAAATCTACGCATTGCCGCGCAGTGATGCGAATGGGGCTAGTCCTTATTTAGAGAAGTACCATAGACCATTGGTGTCTACCGATGCTATCCTAGATACTCGAACTGGCGTGCTTGACCGTAGCGAAGGCATTTTGACGTGGATTATTGAAGGTTTTGATAATGGTTGGGGGTATAGTTTTGAGCCCCATGGCGTTTACAAATTGTTGGTTAAGAAAGCAAAACCTATAGAGGACTTGGGCTATATGCGTCCTTCTTGGAATAATCGTTATTATGTGCTTGAGGTGTTAGAGGAGCATGCTAAACATAGCGAGTTAGAGGCCTTGTCAGCGTATTTGAAAACCCCTAAATACCTTCATACCGACAGGGGTGACTTCTTGTTAAATCGAGAGTATCAATATTACACAGCCAGAATTGATGATTATGCATTCACCCTTGATGTGGATGAGGGCTCTGATGAAAGCTGCACCGTAGCATTGGCTGCTTTCAATAAAATTGATAACTTCAAAGAATTTGAACAACGAATAAGTATCTATATTAGTGAAAAATTGCTAGATCTTGCTAATGATTGGCTTGACAATGACGACCAAGATCCGATTACGTCAGACGTATTTGCTAAGCGTATTACGATGGGCGAATTGGCGTTTCGCAATGATGGCACCATAGAGGTCTATTATGACGATGATGATATCTTCTGGGGGCACTGTATCATAGCTCATATTGATGCGGATGGGAACCCTGTTGATGCGGATATTGCAGGATGATAATTTAGCGGAGAGAGACGATGGAAGATATGTATAAATTAGTCAAAGATTTCTTCAGTCATGATATGGATTTAGTTGATTTATTTGATTCTGAAGCTATTATCTGGATTGATTGGCGCGAGGATGACGAAGATGTGGTGAACTATTTTAATGATATGATGGATGAGCCTATCGACATTCAAACCGTTAACAATGGCAAGCTCTATGGTGACGATATTGTGCTACAAAAGGGCGATAAAGAACTCTTAATTCCTTACGGTGATGAGAAAGATCGAGATGTGACCATCAAATACTTCAACGACTTCGTTCAGCCTGACTATGAGGTGCGTTGGTTTACTGAAAGCCTTGGAAACGATACGCTCGGGTTTACTGTGCTTTCAGGGGCAGAATGGGCCAAATTAAACGATGAATTTGGGGCAGATACAGTTCGTTACTATTTTGAACCTATCAATCTTGAAAGTAACATGTTTAATCTTGATATGGACGAAGTATTTGCACTACTGGCATTACGAGAAAATAGTGACGGTGTGAATGCTGACTTTAGTGTACAGTTAGATTGGATTACAATCAAAAACAAAGAAAAAGCCTTAATTGAACAAAAAGAAAAGGGACAAATAGACTTAAAGCAGTATATGGTCGCTAAAAAAGAACTGCAACAGATTAAAGATGAGTTTGTAGCAGCTCATGGTGAGATGGATTAGGGCAATCAGATAGAGACGATAAGAGATAGCAAATAGGAGAAATAATAAGGGATAAGAATATGGATTATTTAAAAATATTACATGAAGATTCCAACTTGGCGGCAGATTTTGATGCTCTGTTTGATTTCTTTTTGCTCGATGAACCTACAGAACGCGATGAGATTGAGGGGAAATGTACCTTTTCTATGGATGGAAAGGCTTTTGCTCGTGATGGTGCTGGCGGTGAATATCATCAATTAGAGGATGGCTCTATTGGTTATGTTAGTAGTGAAGGTCAATGTGGTCGTATAGCTGAAAGTGTAGATGATTTGATTCATTTATTAGTGTATAACATTTGCTGGCATGATTATTGTGACTCTAGCCAATATACGGATAGATCAACACTCGAAGGCTACGCCAATGAGCGTCATGATGAAATTGCTTCCTATACAGAAATGAATGAATGGGAAACTGTTGTTCAGGCGCTAGGTATGCCTTCCGAAGCAAATGTGGCTGTTGAATTACAAAAGTTTTATGATGCAGCACATCGAGAACCTCTGTACCAAGGCTTTTACCACGAAGAAGATGGTAGTATTACGCCTTATGAAGGTCTATTCTTTTAATATGTAAAATGGGAAAATAATCAGCAATAAAAGAGTGTTTCAAGAGGTTTTGTGTTGTAATAGGAGAATCGTATGGCAATTGATGGAGTAAAGATCATAGACAGCGATGACGGTCATGATATTTATAATGCTATTGTTGAGCGGTACAAGGATGGTATCAGTGTCGATACTATAATTTCTGAAATCTTAGGTGAGGAACAAAATTTTTGTACTGATGAGTTTTACACAGAAATTTATTGGACTGCTGTGGCCTATTCGCTGTGGAAGATAGGGCATCTGCCAGATGACGTTAAAGAGAAGGCATTAAACGTAATTGCTAAGGGCCCTCATGAGTTTTGGCTAGACATCGATAGTAAGGCCCTTAAACAGCGTCAAAAGGTATTAGATAAGTTAGCCCTGCAGCTACAGAGCGAAAATCCAAAGCTGCTTAAGGTTCGTAAATCTAAAACAAAGAGAGAACCTTATTTTAAGGTGGGCGACGTATTAGCTGTTAAATTTGAAAACGAGTATGGTACTATTTTTGTTTCTGAGGTGGATCAATCACCGCGGAAAATTGAGTACCATTTAGCTTGTACGCGGCTTTTACAAAAAGAAAAACCTACAATGGAACAGTTTCTAAACAGCAAAATTGCCTGCCGGAAAGATAATACAAATTTCGGTATCGATACAGATTGCTGGTTTAACCATAAGGATTTAGGTTTGTTACTGAATAATTTGGAAATTATTGGAACCGTTGAACTATATCCGTGCAAACTATGGAAACTAGCACCAGCGGGAACGCTAGAGGATATCTATGAGGAGATTACAGATGAGCCAAGAATAGGTAGACTTCGCCTTATAGAAACGTATGAATTGGTGAAAGACATTGTTCATCAATAATTACTGTGTCAATAAGAGGGAGTAGATGTGATGGATGTAGCCACTCAAATATATATAGAAACTGTACAAGTCAGTGATATACCGTGGCACCGGTTAACCACAACCTATGGCCGTGCTACAGACTTTCCTACAGAGCTTGATGTATTGTGGAATATGGAAAGTATAGAAACTATTAATGCGGCTGGTGAAGAGCTAGCACAGAATATTGAGCATCAATCGACGTTGTGGCATGCTACACCATTTGCCATGATTTTCTTGTTTCGTATTTTTAAGAAAGCCCAGGAAGAGAGAACTCAGAATAAAGTAGCTCAGTATTTAGCAGAACAATTGGTAGACCTATTTTCTGTGATTGCTGAGTGTATCCGAGATGGTCTTCTACTGGAACATGCTGATCCTCTACCGTGTTTTGAGGATATGCTCAACGAAGAATATCTTTGGTCTGAAGAATACGATGAAGACGAAGATGTTCTTAGATATGAGGAAGAAGACGTATTCCCTGATGATTTATTCTTTAGCTTTTATTACTACTCACTGCAAGTGCTTTTACTAGGTAGGCTATTATTAGATAAAAATAACGAGCAAGAGGCTATTTTGCTAGAATTATTGACAGAGATAGAGTCATAAATATCTAAGGGAATTATAGATTGTTAAGTGTTTATGGAGATTTTAGATTATGGGACTAATTGCAAATTATAGCTGTTTAAGCGATGCGAATTTAAAAGAAATTAAGGCGATGGGCTCAGAAGAAGAGGAAATTCTTGAAAGCGTTGAAGAGTGGAATGACGATGATGAATTATTGCTTGATATCGATAAGATGTGGGATGTACTTCACTTTGTGCTAACTGGCGTAGGCACTGACCATAAGGACGATAAGAATCCTCTTAGCCAAGCTGTGCTTGGCATAACAGCTGTTGAAGAACTATCGGATTACTTAGCGTATACGGAACACGATAAGTTAGCAGATATCGTGGCGGCTCTAGAGCAGTTTGATATGGAAGAGGCTCTTGAATCTTTTGATATGGCAGCTTGCAAAGAGGCTGAGCTATATCCAGATATTTGGGATTACGATGAGGAAGAGGAGGAAATCAAAGACGAACTTCTTCATGATTTCGAGCAAATGAAACGTTTCTACAAACAAGTACTAGACGCTAATGGGAACGTGCTTGTATCGATTTGCTAAGGTCGTTAAAATTTGTTGGCTATGGATCTAGTTATAGCCAAACCAATTATGCGACTGGCGAAGATGAGGAATTGTAACATGGCAGTGTTAACAGAAAAGCAAATTAAATATGGATTTGACTACTATCATAAGGATGACGCACGGCCTAAATCTGTGGTAGAGGTCTCTGAATATGATGGTGAAGATAAGTTAATAATCAACTGCACACAACTCGACGAAGATTATTCTGCTAAAGATAAGAAGCGAATTTGGATGGAGTGGTGTGATTTTCTAGTTGAAAATCCAGATGCTTTTACAGAGCTAATGTTTTGTACAAGAATGTCACAGGACTTATTTGATGCGGTGTGTGCCCAACGTAGACTTAAAAAATTACATATAAAATGGGGTGTCTATCCAGATATTTCAAAATTAGAGAACTTACAAGAACTAGAATATTTACACATTGGATCTGGTAGAAGCGTATCGAGTTTAGAGCCTATATCAAAATTAGAAAATTTAGTGGCTCTATCGATTGAGAACTTTCAAAAAATTGATGATTATACGCCATTAGTGCATCTGAAGCACCTTGAAAGTCTTGCTCTAGAAGGTGATTTCGCGGCTCCTAAAATTCTTAAGGTTCGATCATTAGGATTTTTACGTCATATGAAACAGTTGCGTTTTTTTAGCTTTTTAACGGCAAAGGTGATAGATAAAGATTACTCTCCCATTTTAGAACTCAATAATCTAGAGTACCTTACATTAAAGTCTTGTAAAGAGGTTAAGCAATTGTATCCTCAATTCGTTAAACTGCCAAAATTAAAATATGGCACAGTTTTAGAATGACCAGAATTATATGAGACATAAGTTATGGGGCAGATATTAAAGATATAAAACATAATATGAAAAGGAAAAGCATTATCATGGATAAAGCACGTAAAAAGGAATTGTTAAAAGCATATGCAGATAAGCAGAGACAATCGTTTAAAGATAGTTTACCTATGGATGAAGAGTTGTTTTGGAATCTCTTTGATTATGTAGACGAGAAATTAGAGGAAAATGACGGTTGCGATCATAGTTTGACTTTCACTAGGGAATTCTTGGAAAAACAAAAGGTAGATGTAGAAATCGTATTAGACTGGATCGTCAACGAAGGTGGCGGTTGTGACTGCGAGGTTCTCTACAATGTAGAAGAGAGATTTGAAGAGTAATATCTATGTAATTGGGAAGGTTTTCGTATACAGCTTGTTTTTGACTTAGAGCAAACTGTAAGCAGTATAATGTAAATTTATTTGTGATTTTGGTAACCAAGTAATCTTTGGTAAAAAATCATAGTATACTAGAAATGTTAAATACTGCCGGCGATATTAGTGATTTTGTCTAAGAAGCGCCGGCGTTTTTCGTCTGAGCTGTTTTCTGTGCCAGCCAACTGGGTATGTGTAACCGGTTTGATGCCACAGGATTTCAGAACTTGATTTTTTAACACCTTGCCATAGTCCTGAATAAACGGCGTCAAAAAGGCGGGAGTATTGTGGGTGGTGATGATCCAGGCGGATTTTCCCTGTAAATGACCTATAAGCCCTCGTTTTCCATATGAATAGGCAAAGCCCGCTGTAAATACGCGATCGATAAAGCCTTTGAGCATTGCCGGCATACCACTCCACCAAATTGGGTAGATAAAGATGATTTGGTCTGCCCAAGTAATTAAGTTGCGATACTTTTCCATGTCCGGCACAGTGCTTAAATCTCGACGTTTGTGCGTATCATCAAATCGCAATATGGGATCGAACTGCTCCTCATATAAATCCAAGGTGTTCACATTGTGGTCTTTTGAAAGATTCTGTTGCACTACTTTCAGAATAGCGTCATTAAAACTTTGATGATTAGGATAGGTGTAAATGATTAAAATATTCATGGCTAGTTCCTTTCTATTTAATCATCGTCAGGTTGAAAGAATCTGTATAGTAAAATGGTATCTATATTAAGTTAAAGTCTAGTGAAGAGCACCTATTCTAAACGTAAATAACGATAAATGTTGGGAAGAGTGTATTGTTAATTCCTTTTGTTTGCGGGTGTTGTTATAAAGGTATATAGTATAGATATGTGGTGTATTTTATCGCATATCTATTTTTCTTTATAAGGAGGACGCTATGCAACACGTTCAAACCCGCAGTACTACGTCCGCGTTAGTACTCACAGCCGTATTGATTGCCCTCGCAACATTGTTTACCATGTACACGAAAATTCCAGTACCTGGCATTCGCGGCTATTTCAATGTAGGAGATGTCGTTATTATGACGTCAGCTCTATTATTAGGTCGAAAATATGGCGCCTATATTGGTGCTATCGGCCCGGCGCTAGCTGATTTATTTCTCGGCTATGTAGTCTTTGTACCCATCACCTTCGTGGTGAAAGGACTTGAAGGCTATCTTGTCGGTACTGTCTATAAGAATAAGACAACTACCTCTGCCTTGGTAGCAACTATCGTAGGCGGTATTGTTATCGTAGCCGGCTACTTTATCGCCGAATACTTTGTATTCGACCCAGGCGTAGCCATTGCTAGTATTTTAACTAATGCTATTCAAGCCGTTATGAGTGTCATTATTAGCATGATTTTATATGCTATATTACGGAGACGACTTGCGTAATAGTATACTTATTGGTATATGATGTAGAAAAAGATGTTAGTATAGTTAATGATGACACTCAAGAAAGTACAGCGCTAGTAGCGCTGTGCTTTCTTTGTTTTTATTATAATTATCCATGAACTTTTAATTGTCATTATTTTCCTTAAAGTATTGATGCTTAGATAAATGGACCTATTTTATTTGTTTTGTTAATATAAAACTCAATAATAATTTTATGTTGTGTGTTATGATTGGTGAAATTTTATGGTTAGAGTTTTATATTTATTTTTATTGCTAGTTGTTTTGAGTCCTATTAATGCTTTTGCTGATTATCAGAGGGACACGCTTGATATACAACGCTCTCTTAATGAGCAGATACAGTCTCAGTTAAAGATTCCGGCAAAAGTCCTTAAAACGAAGCTTAATAGAGATTATAGTTTTGCCTTACAGATAAAAACGGATACTCAAGGTCGTATTACTTCTGTTGAGTTAGATCCAAATGAGAGTACCTCTAATGATGAGATATATTTAGAGTTAGTACAGTCCGCAAAGGATACCGTTTGGAATATAGGGTATATTGATGTTAAAGAAGAACTTGTTTTTCATGTTCCCATTAATTTTATAATATCCTCTAATGACGATGTAAATTGACAGTCTTTAGAATTCAGACTATACTATAAGTACAAAAGAGCCAATTAACGTGTTCTAGGCGTTAGGCTCATCAAAGAATTGTGAATTTGATAAACCTAACGTGTCTAAGTATTGCCGTACTTAGTGTTAAACGTTAGGTTTATCTTATTTTATAATCAATATATTGATTATTTCTTAAGAGTTAACACTACGAGGGTAGCGAATAAAATCATTAATGATAATGCTTCGTATACAGTCATAATGTCACCTCCCTCAAAAGACGGAGATGAACCTAACTCACGTTAATGGCTCTTTCGTTATTAGTATTTAGCAGAAATTATTGATTGAAAAATATGGATTAATTTCGTACAACTTGTACACAAATAAAAGGGAGACTCTATCAAGAGTCTCCCTTTGTTAGTTATAAATAGGCTAATATTTATTAATAGATTTTTTATTGCATAGAACATAAGTTCGGTTTATAATAAACGTAAGATAGTCGAACGAGGTTGGGTCACCCTTTTTCTTTGAAGGGGGTGAAAGCCTATGAATGCTTATGGAGTCATTATGATTGTCCTCGGGATCTTAACTATCGTTATTTCCTTTGGCGCATTGATAGTGCTGATTTGTCGTAATAACGACAAATAGCCCTTCGTTACCAACTGGTAGCTGAAAACGAAAGGCCATTTCTGCATGCTTTATAATGTTTTGGGATGAGCCTGACGGAACCACTCGTCGACTATCTCTTTATTACATTATAATGAGATTGGCGTATATCGTCAATCTGGATGTGTCGTGTAATGTACATAATATAATAGTGTTGTTGAGAGGGCCCGTCGGGGTCCTCTATTTTTGTTGTCGTCGTTCCTTAATTACAGTACGTTTCGCTCTTCAAAGACTGCTTTCACCGTAAACAGTGCATTCAGCACGCGTGGAAATCCCGCATAGGGGATGCAGTGGGTGCAGACCTCTACGATTTGCTCGGGCGCGATACCGACATTAAGCGCTGCATTGGTATGTACTTTCAGCTGAGCCTCGCAACCACCCAGCGTTAACAGGGACGCGAGCGTAATCAGTTCTCGTTCCTTGAAATTCAAGTTGGGACGCGTGTAGATGTCGCCGAACAGTTCGACCAATAAATCAGCGATGGCCGGTGAAATCTTTTGAATTGTGTTATACACCTCCTCGCTGTGCAGTCCGTCAATTTGTTTCAATGTGTTCATACCGATGTTAAAACGTGTTTCTTTCATAATTATTACCTCCGTCTAGACGTATGATATATGCTCGAGTATACTTGAGGTCAAGGTGGTGAAAGTATGAAAATCGGTGAATTTTCAAAATTGGTAGGGCTGTCCATTTCTACATTGCGATATTATGAGGATCAGGGGTTCCTTCACATCGAGCGACAGAACGGCATTCGCAATTACCATGCGGAGGATGTAGGCTTTGTGCAGTTTATTAAACGCTTGAAAGACATGGGAATGCCGCTTGCGAACATCAAGTGATATGCGGACTTGCGGTATGCCGGAGCTCATACGGCCCGTAAAAGAATGACACTGTTGCAGGAACACTATCGATGTATTGAGGCCGAAATCAAACGATTGGAAGGCTATAAGAATAATCTTGAAGATAAGTTGGAGTTGTATGAAACTCTCTTAAATCAAGATTACAAATAATTGACATACGTGTAAATACGTATTAAAATGTAAATGAGTCAAAAATATAAAAGGACGGTGATTCATATTTGACTACACCAAAAGAGTTAATGAAGGTTTTAACAAAGGATGGTTGGTATATTGATAGAATTAGAGGTTCACATCATATATTAAAACATCCAACAAAAAATGGGCGAGTGACTATAGCACTACATAAAGAAGATTTAAAACCTAAAACATTACAAACAATCTTGAAGCAAGCGGGGCTTAAATAGCCCCCTATCAAGATAAAATGGTGAAGTTAAGGTAATCACAAGTTGAGTGTTTTGATAGAAGGAGGAAATAATGAGAAAGGAAATGTACCCAGCTGTATTTAGTACAGATGGTGGAACTGGATATACAGTAAGTTTTCCGGATTTGTTAGGCTGTGTAACTGAAGGTAATACTTTACGTGAAGCAGTAGAAATGGCTGAAGACGCATTGGGAATCTACTTATATTCATTAAGTGAAGATGGTGAAGAATTTCCGGAAGCAAGCAATCCAATTGATATTAAATGTAATAAAGGTGAATTCATAGATTTAGTAAAATGGGATGAAGAGGAATATTTAAAAAGAACCGATAATAAAGCTGTAAAAAAGACCCTCACAATACCAAGCTGGTTAAATCATAAAGCTGAAGAGAAGCAACTTAATTTTTCACAAATTTTACAGAGAGCATTAAAGCAAGAGTTAGAATTAGTATAATGTGTAATATTTAAAAATTTATAGATTATAGCTCATGTAAGTAATATTAATTAACTTTTGACTTATTCTTTAGGTAGTTAAGTAAAGTTTTCATATGGTATAATACTTTCATTATGTAATAAAAAAAGGAGATCTAAATGGCAAATTTACCTAACTGCCCTAAGTGTGGCGACGAGTACACATACGAAGACGGTCATATGTTTATCTGCCCTATGTGTGGCAACGAATGGACAGCGGCCGATGCGCAAGCTGCAGCTGAAGCGGGTATTATTCGCGATGCTAACGGCAATGAGCTCGCTGATGGCGATACAGTGGTTGTTGTAAAAGACCTCAAAGTAAAAGGCGCGGGTGTATTGAAACAAGGTACGCGCGTAAAAAATATTCGCCTCATCACCGATGCAAGCGATGGTCACGATATCGATTGTAAAATTGATGGCTTCGGTGCGATGGCATTGAAATCTGAAATGGTTAAGAAAATCTAATCTAAGAAATCCCTACCGATAAAAATTCGGTAGGGATTTTTTCGTGGTATAATCAACTTATAATGCATATAGTATGAGAGTATTTAGATGAGAGGAAACTATGTTTAACCGTGTTATATTGTTGGCTTTATTAGTGTCTGCGATGAGTCCTATTAGTTCTATAGCTGCAGATATAAAGCCTGCGGACAAGCGTAATTATGAATTGCAACAACAGATTTCTTATAATGTGATCATTCCACCAGAGGCTTTTGAAACGAGTGCAGATGGAACATTAATCGTTCCTATAGAGATTAAGACGGATGATAAGGGTAATATTGTAGCTGTTGAAGCAGGTCCTAATAATTGGAAACTAGATCGTGAAGCGTACCCTATCTTTGAGGAGGCTGCTAAAGAAGCGGCTTGGAATACTAAACATGTTGATACTGATGAAGCGCTTGTTGTAACGATTCCCGTTAGTATTGTCATGCTACCTGATACTAATTCTAAGAAACGATAAAGGAGGGCTTATGGAAACTACGAAAGATTTAGAGAAATATACTTATGATCTTCTCGCTGAGCGTGGTGTCACATTAGATGACATTGCAGAGCTTGTTTTTTACGTACAAAAACCGTATATGCCGAATTTAAAACTAGAAGAGTGTCGCACAAGTGTGGCTTCTGTACTATCTAAACGGGAGGTGCATAATGCGATTATTACGGGTGTAGAGCTTGATAAATTAACGGAGCAGAATAAACTATCTCAGCCATTGCAACGCATTGTTGCCAATGATGAAAGCCTGTATGGGATTGATGAAATTTTAGCCTTTTCCATCGTTAATTTATATGGGTCTATTGGCTTTACAAACTATGGCTATTTAGACAAGGTGAAGCCAGGCATTATCAAAAAGCTAGATAGCGAAAAAGGGGGACGCTGTAATACATTCCTCGATGATTTAGTAGGTGCTGTAGCGGCAGCAGCGGCAGGAAAACTGGCACATAATGAACCAAATCGCGTGCAACATGCTATAGCAGAAGAATAGAAGTTCGTCATATATCTACTTATCGATAAAGTATGAGGTGGGCTTCGATGACTCATTGATAACACTTTCACAACAACATGATGACACTTTGACAACAACTTGATAACAATGTATAGAGTTGGTAGATACTATTGATGTTATAAAGAATAAAGAGTATAAATAATATTGATTGGAAATAAGTACTTTGTTTTGTAGCCTATATACAGGAGGAGCTATGCAAAAGGTTCTAGTAGTAATCGATATGCAAAATGATTTTGTAGATGGTGCCCTTGGTTCATCGCAAGCACAGTTAATCGTAGATAATGTACGTAAGAAAATTGAAAGCTTTGATGGTCCTATTATCTTTACGCGTGACACGCATGATAGAGATTACTTGGAACACCAAGAAGGAAAGCTTTTACCAGTGCCACATTGCGTTAAAAATACCGAGGGCTGGCATATTGTGGATGGCTTGATTGAGGCTGCAGAAGGTCGATCAATTATGAGCCCTGTATCATTTGTAGATAAACCAAACTTTGCTTCTTTTGAGCTGCTCACTCGGTTAGAGGGCATGGATAGGGTAAATCCTATTGAGTCTATTACGCTCATCGGATTATGCACAGATATTTGCGTTGTGTCCAATGCGATTATGTTGAAAGCAGGCTTGCCAGAGATTCCTATTCACATTGATTCGAGCTGTTGTGCTGGCGTAACAGAGGAGTCCCATCAAGCGGCATTAACAACGATGAAAATGTGTCAGTGCATTGTTGAATAATTTGTATATATCTGTATATGTTTTTATGTAGAACTATGTGTTATTGCTGAGTAAAAGTCACATAACAATCAATTAATGAAAGGCTGTGGGAGTTCCCATGGCCTTTTTATGTTAGCCTTTTATATTGACGTTTTTCTATATAATGTGTACAATTAGATAAAGAATGATAATTCATATCAATTTATTGGTTGAAAAGTATATCTTAACTTCTGATTAAAGTTAGGATAATACGTCTCTTCTTGAAGTATATATGCTATGCTAGTAGATTGATTCTATACTACCGATGCAGGTGCATCGAATCGCTTTCACAAGAACGATGATACGAAATAATTAGCATTGTTCTATGCCCTAATTATAAGGAGGACTACTATGAAACCTTTCGAACTCGCACCCTTACCATATGCTTATGATTACCTAGAACCTGTTATCGATGCTGAAACAATGAAATTGCATCATGACAAGCATCACCAAGCGTATGTTAATAATTTGAACGCTGCCATCGCGAAATATCCGGATCTTGCGTATGGTTGTGTAGACTGCATTCTCGGCGATATTGCTAATGTGCCAGAAGATATCCGTCAAGCTGTTATCAATAATGGTGGTGGTCACAAGAACCACACTATGTTCTGGGAAATTATGACAAAACCAGATACTTCTAAATTGCAAGGTCCTTTGAAAGAGGCTATTGACGTTGAACTTGGTGGCTACGATGCGTTTGTTGAAAGCTTCTCTACTGCGGCAGCTACACGCTTTGGCTCTGGTTGGGCTTGGCTTGTAGTTAACAAAGATGGCAAGCTAGAAGTGACATCCTCTGCAAACCAAGATAATCCTATATTGGAAGGTAAAACAGCAATTCTATGCTTAGACGTTTGGGAACATGCATACTATTTGCACTACCAAAACCGTCGTCCAGATTATATCAAGGAATTCTTCCGCGTTATTAACTGGGACAAAGTTTCTGAAAACTACGAAAAAGCATTGAAACCACACCATGATTAAGGGGTACACTTGTTAGAAACAGAAACAGAAACAGAAACAGAAACAGAAACAGAAACAGAAACAGAAACGAGAATAATAATATAATGTAACGTAAATACCGGATAGTTGGTCTACATGATCGATTATCCGGTGTTTTATTACTGTTATTTCATCTTATAAATAACTTTCAAAAGTATAGCCACGGATACAGATTTTCTAATCGATATCGTTTATCATAGAACCATAGGTCATTACATATAGACCTTTTACCGTAAATAAATAGCTTCATATGTGTAATATACGCATATAGAGGAATGATACTATTTTATAAGTATAGTATAGAAATTTTTGACACGAGGGGAACAAAATGGAAAAGAAATTAGATTTATCCAAATCTGTATATGATTTGGTAAAAGAATATCCTGAAGTAACAGATATTATGAAGGAATTAGGATTCAGCGAAATCACAAATAAGGTGATGTTGAATTCTGTTGGCAAAATCATGACTATCCCAAAAGGGGCTAAGATGAAAGGTGTATCCATGATTGATATCGTGGGTGCTTTTATGAAAGCCGGTTTTACCTTAGAAGGTGACATGCCAAACCTATCGGGTGATGATGCGGAATCTACGGGTCATCCTGGCGTGGCACCTACTGCAGCGGTTACAAAGTCTAATGTTACGGATGCATCTGCTAAGGTAGCTTCTAGTACAGTTGCAGCAGACGCAGTAGAAACAAATGCAGCAGCATCTACTACAGCGCCAGCTAACACTGACGAGAATTCCGGAGCTAAGGTTGAAGATATCGTTCAAGATAGCGAACGTGTAGAGCAACTTAAAGGATTCCTGAAACGTTTAGGCACAGGCGAAGACCTGGGTGCCGTTCGTGAAGATTTTGCTAGTCAATTCGCCCATGTTGAGGCTAGTGAAATTATGAAAGCTGAGCAAGGTCTCATGCGTGAAGGTACACCGTTAGCTGAGGTGCAACAATTATGTGACCTTCACTCCGCCTTGTTCCACGGTTCTACCATTCATGAACAAATGGAGTCAGAACATGCTAAGGTTGAGGCTGTGCTAGAGGCTCAAGAGAAGAGCAAAAGTGTGGTGTCCTTGATTGAAACTGTAGGACATCCACTCCATCAATTAACAGAGGAAAACAAGGCTCTTGATGCGTTAATTGAATCCATTCGACCTAAGGTGGCAGATAAAACGGCAACCGTTGATGATGTAAATGCAGTGCGTCAAGTATCTGTTCACTATGCTAAGAAGGGTGACCTTTTGTATCCGCATTTGAAAGTAGCCTATGATATTTCTGGTCCATCTATGGTTATGTGGACTGTTGATGGTGATATTCGGGACCAACTAGGTGATTTAGCTAAGTCTAGCCAAAGCGTAGATGATTGGTATAGACGTTTTGATGAGCTTCTTACACGTGCGCAAGAAATGATCTATAAAGAACAAAATATTTTGTTCCCAATCTGTGCAGAAAACTTCAGCACTGAAGAGTGGTACCAAATCTACAAAGATACAGCACAGTATGAAGAAATTTTTGGGGTAAAACGCACTGCTTGGCCAGAGGCTGAAACCGCATTAGCAACACAAACAACAAAAGCAAGTGGCGATGATAATACCATTGCTCTAATCGGTGGTAGCTTGACTGTGGATCAATTAAATGCCATGCTTAATACAATGCCAATGGAAGTAACCTTCGTTGATCACGAAGACATTAACCGTTACTTCAACGATGGTGAAAAGGTCTTTAAACGCCCTACGACAGCTATCGGTCGCGATGTGTATTCCTGCCATCCGCCAAAGGTAGAACCAATCGTACGTGGTATTATTGATTCCTTCCGTAAAGGTGATCGCGATAATGTAGCAGTATGGCTTGAAAAGCAAGGTCGTCCATTCTATGTTAATTACATGGCTGTTCGTGACCAAAACAATAACTATATTGGTACATTGGAACTCGTACAAGACATGCAATTTGCAAAAGATCATTTCGCTAGAACTAAATAAGACCCTATATATGTGGTAACCTGAATAGGTAACATATATGAGACATATATAGAAAAGTAAGACATATATAGAAAAGAGGCTGCTCTACACGATTTGATGGTAGAGCAGCCTTTTTGTATGCCTTATAGTTTACCGCACATACATTTCTGTATGTACTAAGGTTGTGTAGGGGATAGTATGATTAGATACAATTACTATGCTTAATATGACTGATATGTTAAATATTTCTAATAATGCTGTGGGTAGCGGTTTTTATGTTTTCTAGGCTTGTAGCCAAGTTCAGACGTACAAAGGTTGCGTAGTTTTCGCCTCCGAACCATTCGCCAAAGCTTGGTGCGAGGTGGCATTTGTTTTCAAATAGGTCGTGCATATCTTCGGGCTTTACATAGGCACTAAAGTCAATCCACGCTAAATAGGTGCCATCCATAGGGCTGATGCGGATTTTTGGTAATGCCGTACAAAGCTCTCGGCATAGATATTCATAGTTTTCACGAACCATGGCCAGTACATCTGTTAACCATGCTTCGGCCTCTGGGTGAGTGTAGGCTGCTGTGATGGCAGTTTCGGCAATAACGTCTGAGTCCGTATGGTATACATGAGCTTTATAGGCGTTGAATTGGCTTCGTAGCTTTTCGTTAGGAATGATAACCTCTGCGTGGTGCAAGCTAGCCATATTGAACGACTTGGACAAGGAGGACATGGCAATCATGTTATCTACATAGGCTCCGCTCTTTACGGTTAAGGATGATGTAAAGGCTGTTGGGCCTGTAATAAGGTCTTGATGGATTTCGTCGCTTATGATGAGCACATGGTGGCGCTTACAGATGCCAAATAATCGGCCCATCTCCTCTTCCGTCCACACATGGCCCACAGGGTTGTGTGGGTTGCAGTGAATGAACAGCTTCACATCGTGCTCGATAATTGCTATTTCAAAGGTCTCATAATCGACAGTATAGCGATTATCTTCGTTCCGTTTCATCGGAACTGCGATGATGTGACGTTGTGCATCGCTGGCGCTCGTATCAAAGGCGCCGTATACAGGACTTAGAACGGCGATGGAATCGTTTGGTTTTGTGAAAGCCCCAATACACCACATAATACCGGTAATGACATTGGGGGCGCTAACGAGCCAGTCCTGTTCAATACCGCAGTTGTGACGTCGTTTGTACCAATTTATGACGGCCTCTATATAATTTGGATTTGTCATAGTATACCCTAGAGGATTGGCTTTCACATAGTTACAGATGGCATTTTGGATGCACTGAGGTGGCATAAAGTCTATATCTGCCACCCATAATGGTAATAGGTCGGTGCGACTGAATTTTAAATGCTGACCGTCCCATTTGCGGGAATGAGAACCGCGGCGGTCTATATAGTATTTGCTAGTGAATTTTGCTGTGTTCATAAGAAACCTCATATAAGGATATACCTTGAGTTGTATGTCTTTAATTCTTATATGTATATATTCAATTACAAAATAGATATTTCTATTCCGTAAGGTGTATCTCTAATTCTTATTACTGTATCTATTATCAGTATACATGCATCCTATTATATGTAAATGGACTTGTATAAAATCTATGCAATCCTTGCATGAATAGGGGCTATATTCGTATACAAAAGGTGTTATATTTGCTTGACTGTTGGGACTTTCACAATTTAGAATATACTATAGAATGGTGTGAGTCTGACCAGTGACCACACGTCTATCGAATGGTTACAAAAGATAAATGTTAGCAGCATGTGGCGGCGTCCCTATGTGAGAGGGTTCATCGGAATGCTTAGGTGCATGCAACGCTGTAAGTATAGTACTGGATCCTTGTTAGGAGGCATGTGCCATGAGTAACGAATTAAAACCACTACATTTTGATGCGGATTATACGATGGAGGAAGCGCTCGCGGAGGCGAAACGTTGTCTAAACTGTCCAAAGCCATTGTGCCGTATGGGTTGTCCTATTGAAAACGAAATACCTCGTTTCATCCAAGCTATCGCACGGGGTAATTTTGGTGAAGCTAATGATATCTTGGCGGAACGAACAAATTTACCGTCTATCTGCGGTCGCGTGTGCCCACGAGAAAATCAATGCGAAGGCAACTGTATCATGAATAAGGCGAAAAAACCGCCTATTAACATCGGTAAATTGGAACGCTTCGCTGCTGACTTTGAAAGCATCAATGAACTTCGCAAACCTAAGAAGATTAAACAAGATCTTGGTAAGGTAGCGGTAGTAGGGTCTGGTCCTGCAGGTTTGTCCGTAGCAGGTGATGTGGCTAAACTCGGTTATGAAGTAACCGTATTTGAAGGTCAATCTGAACCAGGGGGCGTACTCTTATTTGGTATTCCGGAATTCCGCTTGTCTAAAGCCGTTGTACGTCGTGAGATCGCTCGTCTTGAAGGGTTAGGCGTTAAGTTCGTATGCAATACATTTATCGGCCAAGATAAAACTTTGGACGATCTCTTTGCTGAAGGATATGATTCTATCTTCATCGGTACTGGTACGCATATTCCTCAAGACGTGCGCATGGAAAACGATGAAGTACCTGGTGTATTCCAAGCAATGTACTTGTTGACGAATGTACAATTGGTAGAAAATGGGGAACTTGATGAAAATCAAATTCCTGTTAAAAAAGGTGACCGTGTTATCATCATCGGTGGTGGTAACGTAGCGATGGATGCGGCTCGTACATGCGTACGTTTAGGCTGCGAAGCGGTAACAGTAGCATATCGTCGTAGCCAAGAACAAATGCCAGCCTTGTTGTCTGAATACGAAGAAGCCCGTGCTGAAGGCGTTCAATTCCAATGGTTCGCTTCTCCAGTAGGCGTAGAAGGTACAGATAAGGTTGAAGGCTTTAAATATGAAGTGATGGCGCTTAACGAAGATGGTGCAGGTATCCACGGTACTGGTAACTTCCAAGTCATGCCTGTTGATAAAATCATTATCGCCGCAGGTCATAAACCAAATGCTCGTCTTGTAGGTGAAGGTAATAACCTAAAAGTAGATGAAAAAGGTTATATTATTACATCTGAAGATCCATATGGCATGACTAGTCGCGAAGGCGTATTTGCGGGTGGTGACGTTGTTCACAAACCTGCTACCGTAGTACTCGCTATGCGTGAAGCTAAAAAAGCTGTTGATGGCATGGTTAAATACATGGAAATCAAAAAAGCACAAGAAAGTGCAAATCAATAATTTTATATGAATACATAGAAAGGACTATACAGTTCAGCTGTATAGTCCTTTTGTATTGTTAATAAACTTATTATTCCTAAATGTATTTTAACAATATTGCGTATTTACTATATATCGCATTTACTATATATCGTATAGTCTTCTTGTATTATGGATAGAACTAGGTAATTTTATAAATCAAGTGTATGCATAATATATGAATACTGTATAAGAATTGCAATATATAGATAATACCTGTATTTTTGATTTACTATCTGTATTTTTAATGATAATAACTTTTATATATACTAAAATTCCACGAAATGATGAAATCCTACGTAATGAAATCTGCATAGCACAAAAGCCTTAACTAAAATGATTTACACATTAGTTTTTGTTAAGGCTTTTGTGTTATCGCTTTTCAACCACTACTAGGAAATGATTGAGCCCAGATTTATAGTAAAGGCATAAATATGTGTTGAGGGAGAAAGTAGATAGAGGTTGGCATGAATCCTATCGTATGTTGTCAAGATCTACAAGTTCGACAAGAAGTTCACAAGCTTGGTGTATTGATTTTACTTTGGCGCAGACAATTGGGAATGACTCAATATCAATTGGCAGATAAATCTGGTTTAGCCCAATCTTATATTAGTGACCTTGAAAGTGGTGCCGTAGATCCTCGGTGGTCCACAATTTATAGAGTCGTATATGGACTTGGAGAGATGAACATACAAGATTTTTTGAATGGGCCGCAAACCATTAGAAGCCTAAAGATTCATTAATGATGATGACTTCCATAGTTTGCATATTGCGCATCTTTTTATAGTAAATGGTTAATGCATTATATATGCGGTCGGGAGAACCACAGTCATAGCATTTTTCTTCTAATGTGGCACATGGATTGAGAGAGCTCTTTTTGTTCTTTTTGCTGTTGAGCGGAGCGGCCACATTACGTGCACGATAGATGGCGGAAGCTAAATCCGGCGTGATTTTGTTGATGCCTAGCACAAAAAATACTTCTTGAGAGCCAAAGAGTGAGGCGGCAACACGATTACCCGTACCATCAATATTGATCATTTCCCCCGTTTGAGCAAGAGCATTGACAGAGGTGAGAAATACATCACGTCCCATGGTGCGCAATGCGGTGTCGCGGAAGCTTTCACTAGGAAGGGGACGTTGAATATCCGTTACATCTTCGTTGACTTCGGATAGGGCTTCATAAGCATTGAGTTTTAGTAATGTGCGAGAGTCCCCGATGGCTACATGTTTGTTTTGAATACGATCTTTTAAATAGGAAATAGCTTCAGTACCTGTTTCGAAATAATGGACTACAAAATTATTGCGTTCCAAGGCTTTAATTGTTTTCTCTATGTCTATAGGTGTGTCATTGTATTTTGGATGTATAACAGCATTGATCGTTGTCTCTGTATTCGCCATAAGACCTCCTAAATGGGTGTATAAGGAATATAAATTGGCATTTGGCTATCCGTATTTTGTTTCTATTATTGTAGCGTATTATGTGTAAAGAGTTCAATTATTGGTATGTAGTTCATAGATAAACATTAATTGAAGTGCTGTATGTTAAAATTTAAAGTAAAACTTTAGGAATCTAATCCAATTTTATACTTAAAATAATAAAAATTTGGAATGAAATCCAACTTTATGATAAAATTAATATAAAGTTGGAATGGAATCCAAATTTATTAGGTGAGTGATATGATATCTGATATTACTAATACATGGGTTCCATCTATGAGAAGGTACATAGATGAGGAGGCCCTTATGAAGTTAATTCAGCGCCAAGGATATCTAGATTTTTTACGGCGTAATCGAGAGCGGCCTATTATTAAGGTCGTTTCAGGCATACGCCGTTGTGGTAAATCTACATTGTTTAGGCTGTTTAAAGATGAGTTATTGGCAGATAATGTGAAGCCTGAACAGATTATTTCCATTAATTTTGAAGAATTGGAATACGAGCATTTGCGAGATTACCATGCGTTGTATCAATATATTTTAGAACGTATGCAGCCTAATGAAACGAATTACATTTTTCTTGATGAAATTCAGCATGTAGAACAATTTCATCGTGTCGTAGATAGCTTGTTTGTAAAAGAGAACACAGATTTATATATTACGGGCTCCAATGCATACTTTATGTCTTCTGATATCGCCACATTATTGACTGGACGATATGTGGAAATTCAGATGTTGCCATTGTCCTTCAGTGAGTTTTACCATAGCAAGTATGAGGGTAATCAGTATTCTTTGATTCCTGCCTATGAGGCCTATCTTCGTGAAAGTTCCTTCCCTTATACTCAGCAATTAGGGGGCGAAGACTTTGATATTCAAGAATACTTACGTGGATTATATAATACTTTGTTATTGCATGATGTTGTGGCTCGATTGAAAATTAATGATGTCACAATTTTACAAGATATAGTGCGGTATATTATGGCGAATGTTGGTAGTTTACTTTCACCAAATAAAATAGCCAACTCTCTCGTTAGTGCAGGTCGAAAAATCGATAATAAAACTGTAGAACGGTATTTACAAGGATTACAGGATAGCTTGTTGTTATATAAGGTAAATCGCTATGACGTACGAGGTAAAGAATTACTACGTATCAATGCAAAGTATTATAGTGTTGATGTAACATTACGAAATTTGCTAGTTGGGAATGCGAGTCGTGATACAGGTCATATTCTAGAAAATATCGTTTTTCTAGAGCTCATTAGACGAGGATACACCGTATATGTAGGGCAACTGGCTAAGGGTGAAATAGATTTTGTAGCACAAAAAGGGGGAATTACCGAATATTATCAAGTTAGTGAGACCGTACTTGACTCTAATACTTTGAGCCGAGAACTAGCACCGCTTGAGGCGGTACAAGACCAATACTCTAAGTTTTTGCTCACCTTAGATGAACTAAATAAAAATGCCAACTACGACGGAATTCAACAACGAAATGTTTTAGAATGGTTGTTAGAGAGTCGTTAACTTGCTATAATAATAGTATTGATATGGCGTAATGCCAATGTTAAGGAGGCAAAAATCGTGGATTTAATTCAAAAATTAAAAGACCAAGTAAAACCATTAGGTAAAAAAATCGTGTTGCCAGAATACAAAGATGAACGCGTATTGAAAGCAACTGAAATTATTTTGAAAGAAGGTTTCGTAACACCTGTACTCGTTGGTAATCCTGCTGAAATCGCTGAGGCTGCTAAAGCTGTTGGTGTATCCATCGAAGGTGCTGAAATCATCGATCCTGCTAACTACGATCGTTACCAAGAAATGGTTGATACATTCGTAGAATTGCGCGCTAAAAAAGGCATGACTCCTGAAAAAGCTGACGCAACTATGAAAGGCGATTGCTTGTTCTTCGGGGCTATGCTTGTTCGCCTTGGCGCAGTAGATGGCATGGTTGCTGGTTCCGCTTGCCCAACTGCAAACGTATTGCGCGCTGCATTGCAAGTTGTAGGTACTAAACCAGGTCTTAAAACTGTATCTTCTTCCATGTTCATGTTCACAAGCAAAAAAGAATATGGCGACGACGGTATGCTTGTATTCTCTGACTGCGGCGTATTGCCTAATCCAACTAGCGAACAATTGGCTGATATTGCAGAATCCACTGTAGAAAAAGCTCGCAAAGTTGTTGGCATGGCTGACCCTCGCGTATCCATGTTGTCCTTCTCCACAAAAGGTTCTGCTTCCACTCCAGAAGTAGATAAAGTGGTTGAAGCTGTTAACATCTTGAAAGAACGCAACGTTGACTTCAAATTCGACGGCGAATTACAATTGGATGCTTCCATTGTTCCTTCCGTAGCAGAAAAGAAAGCTCCTGGCTCCAATGTAGCTGGTAAAGCTAACATCTTGATTTTCCCTGATCTTCAAGCTGCTAACATTGGTTACAAATTGGTACAACGCTTCTCCGGCGCTGATGCTCTTGGCCCATTGATTCAAGGCTTGGCTAAACCAGTTCATGACCTTTCCCGTGGCTGCTCTGCTCAAGACGTTGTAGACGTTGCTGCTATCGCTGCTGTTGAAAGTATCTAATAGCTGCCTACATAATTTTATATATACATATATGTCATATATGTTTTGATATGCTGAAAGCTGGCTCTATAGGGTCAGCTTTTTGTATGTTCAACATATATTCATATATTTTATATTCATCACGCCATGTTATTTCCTATAGCGTTACCATTGTTGTCATGTTACTTTCAAATTCGTAGCCACTGCGACAGACAGAATCCATGGTTGGTCGTATAGTATAACTATAAGAAAATAGATCGGCGTAAACCATTGGAGGTGTATCTTATGAGTTTTGGGACTATTAATAAATCCATGACTGTAGCTGATGCGGTTAAAGTAAATCCAGAGTTAATGGATGTATTAGCAAAAGATGGGATTGATTTTTGCTGTGGTGGCGGACATCCTTTAGCAGAGGCTATTGCAGAAAAAGGTAAAGATGTGGATGCATACATTGCTATGCTAAATGATGTACAAGTTGCTCAGAAATCTTCTCGTGCAGAGGTGCTTAGTTATTCTAAAGACCAATTGATTGATTACATTGTTCATACCTATCATAGAGAACAATTAAATATGATTGATGAAATTGACCAAGGGTTGGCAAAACTGCTAAATGTACATTATGACCATCATGGTGAGGAATTGACAAAGATTTATCAAACCTTTTTGCAACTCAAATCCGCTCTTGTGCCTCATTTTCGGCATGAAGAACATGTGGACTTTCCTGAGTTTAAAGTGGGTAAACCCGTAGACTTTGATGAACTTCGGGCTGAACACGAAGCTGCAGGTGTACTTTTGGAATCCTTAAGTGCATTGACCAATCAGTACACAGCACCAGCAGATGGCTGTGCTACTTATGTCTATGTATTTAAGACCATGAAAGCCTTAGAAGAAGGCCTGCATGAACATATTTTCTTAGAAAATTCTGTTTTGTTTGACATGAAATAGATTATAATATCATCTGTATAACGACAAGGAGCTATTGCAAAATGGCTCCTTGTATGTAGTAAAGACACCAATCGAATGGTTGGTGTCTTTTGTTATCTTAAAAATTATGAGTTTGTAACTATATATGGTGAAAATATCTCATTTGCGTAAATACATATAGAAGGTGTATGATTAAATTAACTATATTTGATTAATATATTTAATCAATATATTGAGTAAATGCACTTGATATATACAGGTGTAGGTATGTTTGAAGTCGTGAAAAGGAGAGGGCTATGATTTCTGTATTCGACACAAATCCTGTTGTTTTTGAAAGTACGGATCGTATATTGACGGTTAGTTACAATGGTGTACTCTGTAAAGATTCGAATGGACAAGTTATAACTGACATTGATTTTGATGATGTAAATGAGCTTCATCTTACAAGATATTTAAATTCAAATAGTAACTATTCGATTATATTTAGAGACCATAATTGGAAAAATATAGAAGGTCAAGATTTAGATACTGACCGTACAGATTATAATACTGGTCATAATATTCGTGAAACCAAAGCAATCATTGCTGCCTTTGCTCGCCATAAATTGACAGCGGACTTCCCTGCGAATTTAGATACTCTTCAATTGCCACTAGATTACTCCTATATGGGTAAACGAGAAATTACTATTAAAAACGGTGTTATTTCGAATGGTAAGGTAGATATTCCTATTAATGAAATTCGTCGCGTAGTGTGTGCATCTAATGGTACAATTAGTAAACTATTAGTATATAAAGAAGAAAAACCTAGTTCTTTCTTTAAAAAGATTTTCGACAAATGTGATATGAAAATTACGTTGAATGCCATTACGTTGCCTTTGTTGGAAGCTATCGTAACGCGCAATACAGGTCATGGTATCGATTTCACTCGTGGTAATGGCTTTGATCAAAAAGATTCCAATTATATTATCATTCGCTATCTTGATTCTGGATTCTTCCTTGAAAAAGATGGTACAGCAACAACAGAATGGCAAAAAACTGCGGCGGAAACAACGGCAAAATTTAATTATGATGTGAAAACATTATTAGTGTAATAAAGATTTTTAATTTAAATTAGGAGATTCCATGTCTGTATATCAATTTTCCCTCCCTACTAAGTTTGGTGAATTACAATCCTTACAAACTTATGAAGGTAAGGTTCTTATCATTGTTAATACGGCGAGCAAATGTGGATTTAAATTATCTCAATGGTATCGATCCTAATTATTTAAAGGACGATGAGGTAAAGTGGAACTTCACTAAGTTTGTTATAGATCGTAAAGGTAATGTGGTAGGACGCTTCGAGCCTGTTGTAAAACCGATGGAAATGGAAGCTTTCATTAAAAAACTCATTTAGTAGAGTCATTAGTATGGTAAAGAAAAGAACCGCTAGTTTTTGTAACTAGCGGTTCTTTTGCATAAATAAATATAAATATATATATATATTTATTTATTTTTGTTTATACATACTAATGTAAAGTTTTATGTGAATAGGAAACAAAATTTCCTAGGAGATTTTTTGTATCATTATGGGCTTAAAGTATGTTTTGAGGCTCATCTTCAAATATAAAACCTGTCATCGATAGGGAACCTGAATTATAGGTTTGATTAAATACAGTCGGTTTTGCACTTTCACTAGCACCCATAATATAGAGTAATGGCAGATAGTGATCTGGTGTAGGTGCAGCATAGCTAGCCTGAGGATGTTGGGTGTAATTAACAACAGTATCTACATCATTTTCTAAGATTGCTTTAGAAATATATTGGTCAAACTCAATTGTGGCGGAGGTGCCAGATGGATTATCCCATTCTATGCGTCTTAGATTATGAACGATGTTGCCGCTGCCCATGATAAGATAGCCTTCATCGCGTAATGATTGAAGTTTTACGCCTAATTGATAGGCTTCTTTTGGGCTTAGGTATTTATTGATAGATAGTTGGACAACGGGAATCGATGCATCAGGGAACATGTGAACTAATACGGTCCACATGCCGTGATCGATACCCCAAGTGTCATTTATAGAAACGGAGTTACCCAGTAATTTTTGTACTTCTTTCGTTAAATTGCTGTCACCCTTTGCAGGATACACAACTTCGTAAAGTTCTTGAGGGAATCCATACATATCGTAAATTTGCTTTGGGTTCTCTGCGCTTTGAATGTAGGTGTCATCTGCATACCAATGGGCAGAGATGGCAAGTATGGCTTTTGGTTTGCCATAGTTGTTAATTATATTTTGTCCTATACTTTTGAAAGTATTTGTTGTTTCTGTATGTTCTAAAGCCATCATAGGGCTGCCGTGACCGACGAATAGTGTAGGCATGCGTTTCATAATATCACCTAATCCTTCAATTGATAATGTGTAATCTGTTTAATGCTGTAAAATTGATACAATTGTTTAGCTATAAATGTTGATGACTAAATCTAATAGTTATTGATTCACCAACCGATAATTGTATTTAGTTAGTGAGTTTATTATATATTGGTGCAAATATTTTGAATAGTAGAATTATTTGAGATAGGTACTATCAAATATGATAGAATTGTGATATTTACTGATTAAAAATTTTTCAAAAATTTTTGTACCCTAAAAAATGATACTATAAAATACTTGCAATTCTAAAATATTGTGATATGATTTGAACTACATCAGATGGAAATATTTCTGATACTGAAATAGAAATTGTAGTATAGCGATAAAGAGTAGCATAGCTATAGGTATTATTTTTGTTATAACAAGCTACTTAAGCTAGATATATAAGGAGAATGACAATGGCAGAGCAACTTGTAAATGTTCATGATTTAGTGGGGCGGTGTCCTTTTGCAACGAGCCAAAAGTTATTGGCTGGCAAATGGTCTTTGTTGATTATGCATGAATTATCTGAAGGTCCTGTGCGCTTCCGTGAATTAGAACGGAGATTACATCCAATCACACAAGCAACACTTACAAGAGCGTTGCGCCAAATGGAAGATGATGGGCTTGTACATCGTGAAGTATATGGAACCATTCCACCAAAGGTTGAATATAGCCTTACTGAAGTGGGGGCTGGTTTTAAAACTGTGTTAGCATCCCTTGAAACCTGGGGTAACCAATATATCGATTATATGAAAGCCGCTGGCCGCATCTAAGAAATGCCAGCGGCATTTCTGCCCTTATTATGATACATATGGGGCACTATATATTTGATAGGACATTAAAAAGTTCTTTATATGTGTCATGAATAGCCATTTGTTTATGCCATGCATTTAGAAAAATATGGTATAATAAAAAATACGAATGATATAAATTCTCAATAAATCAGAGGTATTGATAATAATGTTACATGTTACTTTTTTAGCGCATAGTGGATTCCTTGTAGAGGATGGTAAGCGTTGCTATGTGTTTGATTATTATAAGGATCCTAATAATATTGTTTGGCAGTTGGCTAAACGAGGTCGTGAACTTTGGTTCTTCGTAAGTCACACTCATGGAGATCACTTTAATCCGTCCATTACGGAATTTGATGGTCCTCAAACGCGCTATATTTGTCATCAAGATGTGCCGTTAGAGGGCAAGGTAAAAAAATGTATTACCATGCGCCCTGGCCAAGATGCACTATTAGATGATGTAGGCATCCATATGTATGGCAGCACCGATGAAGGTGGCTCTTTTTACATAAAGACAAATACGGCGAATATCGACTCTGACTCTATCTTCCATGCAGGAGACCTTAATTGGTGGCATTGGCTTGGTGATACGCCAGAAAACAATGCGGATGCAAAGCGTATGGCTTGGCGTGAGTTCAAGGAATTAGACGGTTTGGCCGTAGATGTAGCGATGTTCCCTGTAGATAATCGTTTGGAAGACGCTATGGAGTGGGGCAGTATTGAATTTTTGCGCCGTGTACAGGTGAATAAAGCCTTTATTCCAATGCATTTGAATGGTCCATTATGGACACCGTCTGTATACTTTAAAGCTCTCTTTGGGGAGGTGCCGATTTGGGAACCTCAAAAAGATGGTGATGAGGCTACATTTTAGATTGTAGATATAATTTGTGAAAGTCCGTAGGCCTCGAGGTCACTACGTTATATAGGAATAGTCTATATGCGTAATTGAGTAAGTTAGGATCAAGTGATGATGAAAACCAAACCAGTGGCAACCACCCTGTTGGTTGTCATGGCTATTATATTTTTAATTTCATATCCGCAGCGACATGATACATTTTGGGCCTTTATCATGCATATCTCTGGGGCAGCTATGATAGGTGGCCTCGCGGACTGGTATGCAGTAACGGCTCTCTTTACGAAGCCTTTAGGCATTCCTTTCAAAACGGCAATCTTGCCGCGCAGTAAGGAACGATTAATTCAAATCGGCCGCACTATGCTCAGCGAAGAGCTATTGCGCGTGCCACAGATGTATTATGCTATCAAAAAAGAACGCGTTATGGTCCGTATCGTTGAATACGGCATGAGCGATGTGGGACAAGTTCAAATTCGAAATCTCTTGTACGGTGTGGGCAATCAAGTTTTATCTCATATGGATATTGAACCGATGCGCCAAGAGATTAATAAGGCCATTTATAAGGGGGTTACAAACTGGAAAGCAACACCCCTTGTTATTCTCTTTGGTCGTTGTATGCTAGAACGTCACACAGCAAGCGTGTTTTGGCTTTATTTTAACCGCACATGTCAGCGTGTTATCGCATCAAATCAGGTATACCCGTATTTGTATCGCGTCATGCTAGACATTATGAAAACTTATACAAAGGATTCTTTCTTTCGTGAATTGGCTATCGCCTTTGGTGGAGATGGACTTTCACCAGAACGATTGGTAGAGACGGTACAGAAAAAAGCCGTTCAGTTCTTGAAGGAAAATGAATCTATCGATTCTGCATTGGGGCGCTATGTATGGGGCCAAGCAATTCGATTCTTCAATAACCTAGAAACCAATACAGAATGGCAAGCTTTCATCGAAGAACATAAAAATCAGTGGATTAGAATGGTTCTTGAAGAATGGGAAGGCAAACTTATCGATGGGGATACATTGGACTGGAAACGCCTTATGGACATCGTTATCGATCGCTTTAATGTGCTTGGCACCGAAATTTTATTGAATCCAGACAAGCAGGCGCCGTTTGAGCGGTTCTTCTTGCTGCGTAGTATTCCGTGGTTGCAGAAGTTGAATCCGCTCATCGACAGTGTGGTAGGTCAGGAATTATCTCGTTACTCGCCTGATGAAATCACTCAAATTGTTCGCGGCAAAATGTACTATGACCTTCAAATGGTGCGTATTAATGGTTCCCTTATAGGCGCTGTCCTTGGCGGCATCTTATACGGTTTGACCATCATTGTAGAGGGGGTGCTCAAATGATTAGTTATTTGAAATCCCTTACCTTGAAACAGCGTGCTAATGGCATTCTTGGTTTGACTGCCGTATTGTACTGTTTTGCTTTTGTAGGACAATTTTTCTTTGGCTATGAAAGTTGGTATCAACCGTTGTACTGGGCTGTTCAATCTGCCCTCATCGGCAGTGTGGCTGACTGGTTTGCTGTAACGGCTTTATTTCGCAAGCCACTAGGCTTCCCATATCATACAGCGCTAATTCCTCGCAATAAAGATCGCCTCATTAATGGTGTCATTAAACTTGTAGAGACGAAGATGCTTACCAAGGAGCGTTGTAAGGTATTATTGAAAAATGTGCAATTTGTGCCATTGTTTGAAAAGTTCTTGTTGTCTCCTGAGGGGCAGAGAGCAGCGCGCCTTGTGATTCATCAAGGACTACACCTTTTATGGAAATCTCAAACTAATGAAGAATGGGCACAATGGGGGGCAAAACGCATTCGCGGGTTGCTTCAACAACATTCTCTCGTGCCTGTTTTGAAACACGTATTACTCGATTTATGTGAGCATAATCGCTATGAAAGTATGGTTGTGCAAGTTTTAAACGTGATTCAAGAACGGATTAATCATCCAGCTATGGTTACCTGGCTTACCGCTGTCGTAGCAGAAGAGGCACATAAGAAAAAGCGAAAAGGCTTCTGGTCTGATTTCCTTATTTCTATGTCCGAAGCTACCGATGTAGTAAACTATCAAGAAATGGCAGAGGCTATTGTCCAAGAGGCCTATGCTATGTTGGAAAGCTGGAAACGACCCAATAGCCCTGAACGAACAGCTTGGTTGCGACAATGGGTAGAACCAATTCGTAATATTGAAGAGAACCATGAAGTCTGCGATGCTCTTGATGAAGCGTGGGAACGTTGGATTCGCGAACAAGATTGGGAATCTGTTATCGAAAACCATTTATGCCCTTATATAGAAGAATTATTGCTCGTAGGGGATGAAAATGGGGAGACGCCAGCTCAGGTCTTAGTTAATATTGCTCTTGAATTATGGAATGTATACGGTCAATCAGAAGATCTTAGAAATCGTATTGAAAAAACCTTACACGATATTGGCGACTACGTACTTGAACAAGGGTATGACCTCATTGAAACTATCATACGTCAAGTATTAGGTGGCCTCAGTACAGATAAATTTATTTACTTTATTGAATCTAAGGTGGAGGATGATCTCAGCTGGATTCGTATTAATGGCGCTATCGTTGGTGCTGTAGCGGGTCTGCTTGTATGGACCTTCTTAGAATATGTATATATGCCGTTTTGGCAACAATTTGTAGGCTAAAGTTAATTATCTATAATAAGTTGCTTTAAAACTAAATACATAAAAACTAGCATATAGAAGGAGCTTCTATATGCTAGTTTTTTATGGTTTAATTAATTTCTACATTATGGGCTTTTGGGATTAAAATTGATATAGAAAAGGGACTGACCAATGGTCAGTCCCTTTTATGTTATTCTTCCGTTGTGTTGTACGGCAATCGCACTGTAAATGTAGTCTTTACTTGTGGTTCACTCGTGGCCGTTACTGTGCCATGGTGTAAGTTAATAACTTTATTTACAAAGTATAGACCTAGACCTATACCGTGATTAGATTTTTTGTTTCGCGATTGTTCCGTCTGATACATACGATCCCAAATATGATCCAGGGCTTCAGGTTCGATGCCAATACCATTATCTGTTACGGTAATGACTAAGTCTCTGCCTACGAGTTTAGCCGAAATATCAATAGTAGAGTTTGTAAACTTAATGGCATTGTCCACTAGGTTTGTGATAGCTCGACGTAATGATACTTCGTGAGCATTCATATGTAAATTAGGCTCAATGTGAGATGTAATCGTAATCTGTTTATCTGTATTTTCTGTACAAAGTCTTGTATAGTCGTGCACCATATTGGATAACATCAATGATACATTGACAGGCGCAAAGCTTAGACCTTGTGCATTTTCAAGACGGGCTACATCAAGCAGTTGGCTTACAAGATTAGTCATGAATTTAGCTTGCTCTAAGATATGTGTTAAACCTTCCCGTAAATCTGCTTCCGTACGACCGTATTTTAAAGCAAATTCACTTTCTGCTTTAATAACAGCAATTGGTGTTCTCAATTCATGAGATACGTCAGAACTAAACTGTCTTTCACGATTGGAAGAATCCTCAAGACCTGAAATCATACGGTTAAACGTTGTGGTCAGCTCGTAGATTTCATCTCTTGCCGTGCGAGCAGGAATGTCGATACGACGGCTCAAGTCGTTGTTCTTACCGATGACTTTAGCTGTTTTCGTCAAAGTTCGGACGGGCTTAAGTCCTTTTTTGATAAAAAGATAACCACCTAGGGAGGAAATTAGTAAGAAAATGATATTTCCTAATAATAGGCTGTATAAAAGGTTTTCCGTCTTTTTAGAGGCTGTTTTTACTTTTGTAACAGCACGCAAAATACCACGATAGTTTGGTTCATTGACAGGCGTATCGTAGTAGTAGAAGGTATCATCACCTGCAGCAATTTCACCAACTTGGCCTAAGGAAAGAATTGTTTGGTTTGGAAACCCATCTGGCAAGGCCCCTTTAATAATATAACCGTCTTGAGTTGATACAAAGAAGAATGTATTATCTTGGTACGGTTTAAACTTGCGGATATCCGTAGCCATAATCATCGCTTGCTGCTGTAAGCGCTCGCGCACTTCTTTGTTGTCGGATTCATGTGTATATGCGTAAATCCATGCGGATGCAACCATCAAAATGATAAGCAAAAAGATGGTATACCACGACATAATTTTAAAGGTTAGGGGCAGCCGATTAAATAAATCGGTGGCTGCCCCAGACATGGTATCTAGATCTCGGTGAGGATCATTAGTTTTCTGTTTTGAGGACATACCCTACTCCACGAACCGTTTGAATGAGTTTTACATTTTCATCAGTATCAATTTTCTTGCGCAAATCTTTAATGTATACGTCGATAAGGTTAGAGTAGCTTTCATAATCGTATTCCCAAACATGGTCAAGGATTTGTTGACGAGATAATACGATATTTTCGTTACTTGCTAAATAGAATAATAGGTCGAATTCTTTTGCAGTCAATGTAATTGTTTCGCCGTCGCGTTTAACTGTACGTTGAGGAACATTGATGGTAAGTGGACCTACATGGATATCGTTTTGTGCATGACGCGCATTACGACGAGCCAATGCATAAATACGAGCAGTTAACTCTTCAAGATCGAAAGGTTTTACAAGGTAATCATCCGCGCCAGTGTTAAGGCCTGTAACTTTATCTTGTAAGGAATCTTTTGCTGTTAAAAGCAATACCGGTGTTGTATTACCGTCGTTACGCATTTGTGCAAGAGCACTGATACCATCGAGGATTGGCATCATAATATCCATTACAATAACGTCATAGCTGGATGTGTTAACGTAATCGATCGCTTGTTGTCCGTTGAAGCATGTATCAACTGTCATATTCTCTGCACGTAAATATTTAGCCGTGATACCATTCAGCATTTCTTCGTCTTCTACAAGTAAAATTTTCATTCTCTGTTCTCCTTATGTATGATTTAAAAATATAGCTCTCCAACTACATTAATTATAGTCATTATATATATATATAAACTTCCTTTTTTTGAAAGCTACAACACCATATAAGGTGACTATATATATAATATTATATAACTTATTTATCTATTATCATACCTTATACAATAGTAATGAGCAAAAGATGAATGTACATGCGAGTTTACAAGACTTTTCTTCATCTTTAAAAGCCTTAAAAATGGTGAAAGACAGAAACTTAATGAATTCTGCTAATGAATAAAATCTAACTATATCGAAGATTGCCGTATGCGCATAGATGAGGATGATTTTATCGATTTTAGATGATGTGCGATAAATCACTAAAAAAACTTATGATAATTATTATCACAGAAATAAATGCTTGTTATGAGCGGAGAAAAGCGATAATTTTCGATAATTAAATTCGAGGTGAATTTGGTAGGAATTTAATGGATATTAATTATTATAAACGGTTGGCAATGATTAAAAAGCTAGTGTTTATGCGGATTATATAGATAACAAAGGAAATAAAAAAGTAAAAAAATTTCGGAACCGAATTACTTTCGTAAAATCCTTAACTTCTTGTAAAAATTATTCATATAGGTATTTTTTTGACTCCTCTTTTTACCTTAAAAATACTAAGTGAAATAAATTATCAATTAGATTAATCAAAATTAATTATGCATAATAGGGTTTAGACATGACCTGAAATGCTCTCTATAATTATAGGTAAAGGAATAAGAAAAATCGCATAAGTATGGGGTTTTTCTTGAAAGAAAAAATGATTAGGTTATCAAAAATTTTTATAAGTTTTTGAAATGAGATAGTCTAACAAGTTTTCTTATTAATAGGTAGTTATGAGGAGGTCATTATGGAACAGTTTGATGTTCTAGTAGTAGGTAGCGGTGGCGCTGGTCAACGCGCGGCTCTTGAAGTAGGTCGTCGCAAAGGCTTAAAAGTAGCTCTTATTACTAAAATTTTCCCAACTCGCTCTGCAACAGCAATGGCGCAAGGCGGTGTAAATGCATGTTTGAACAATGTTGCAGCTGAAGATACAGTTGAAACTCATACTTTTGATACTGTAAAAGGCTCTGACTATCTTGGCGACCAAGATGCAATCGAATTCTTCTGCTCTCGTTGCCCAGAAGGCGTACTTGAAATGGACCACATGGGTGCTCCATTCTCCCGTACTGAAGAGAATAAAATTGCGCAACGTAACTTCGGTGGTCAATCCTATCCACGTACTTGCTACTCTGCAGATAAAACTGGTCATGTTATTTTGCACACAACTTACGAACAATGCTTGAAAGAAGGCGTACACTTCTTACAAGAATGGTACCTTTTAGATCTTGTTAAAGACGCAAATGGTCACGTTGGTGGCGCAGTTGTGTGGAACATGAAAGAAGGTAAAGTAGAGCAAATTAAAGCAAAAGCAATTATCTTGTCTACTGGTGGTGCAGGTCGTATTTTCTGGACTCGTACTACAAACCCATTCCTTTCCACAGGTGATGGCATGGCAGCAGCATTCCGCGCTGGTAATGGCTTAAAAGATATGGAAATGATCCAATTCCATCCAACAGGTCTTGGTCGTACTGGTATCTTGATGTCTGAAGCGGTTCGTGGTGAAGGTGGTTATCTTCTTAATTCTGAAGGCGAACGTTTCATGAAAAAATATGCGCCTAATAAAATGGAATTGGCATCCCGTGACGTTGTAGCGAAAGCCATCGAAGATGAAATCGCTGCAGGTCGTGGTTTCGGTTCTGGTCTTAACGCATACGTAGTAGCTGACCTTCGTCACTTAGGTCCTGAAGTTATTATTGAAAAACTTCATGGTATCCGTGACTTGGCTATGACTTTCGAACATTGCGATCCATTGACTCAACCGGTACCTATTCGTCCAACATGTCACTATACAATGGGTGGTATCGACGTAGTTGACTACAAAACTTGTGCATGTGAAGTGCCTGGTTTGTTCTCCTCCGGCGAAGCATCTTGTATCTCCATCCACGGTGCGAACCGCTTGGGTGGTAACTCCTTGGCAGACGGCGTAGTATTCGGTAAAGTATCCGGTGCTGGCGCAGCTGATTATGCTGAAACACATGAACAACCTAACGTAGATGCGGAACTTGCTGCAGCTGCAAAAGCTTGGGAAGCTCGTTTCACAGAAGTAACATCCCGTGAAGGCGGTCGTCCGGTTGTAGAAATTCGCGATGCATTGGCTGATGCAATGTGGAATAAAGTAGGTATCTTCCGTAATGAAGAAGGTATTACTGAAGCCTTAAAAGAAATCGAACAATTGATTGAAGATTATAAAACTTGCTATGTAGGTGACCCTGAACGTACTTACAACATGGCATTCGTAAACTATTGTGAAATTGGCTCCATGTTAACAGTAGCAAAAGCTATTGCTATGGGCGCTTTACACCGCCGTGAATCTCGTGGTGCTCATATTCGTGAAGACCATCCTAAACGTAATGATGAAAGATACTTAAAACATTCCTTGATCAAATTAGGTGCTGACGGTCAATACGAATTAACAGAACGCGACGTAGTGTTCACTAAATACGAACCACAAGAAAGGAAGTACTAAGATGAGACAAATCACCTACCATATTCACCGTTACCAACAAGGTCGCGCGTTTGTACAGACTTTCAAATTCGATTACGAACCTGACCGTACAATCCTCTGGGGCCTTCAAAAAATTAAAGATACTCAAGATCCAACATTGACATTCTTGGCAGCTTGCCGTTCCGCAGTTTGCGGCGCTTGCTCCATTCGTGTAAACGGCGAAGCGATGCTCGGCTGTGAATCTAAAATCGATGAATTAACAGAACGTTATGGCACAGACGAATTGACAATCGCTCCAATCGGCAACTTCCGTGTTATCCGTGACTTAGTTGTTGATTGGGAATCTAAAGTTGATCGTTTGAAAACAGTTGCTCCTTGGATTTTCCTTAAAGCTGAATTCAATGAAGGGGACAAAATCGTTCGCCAAACTCCAGCTGACTTCAAAAAATTCGTTGCTGGTACAGAATGTATCCTTTGCGGTTGCTGTGCGTCTGAATGTAACAAATTGACTGCTCGCGAAGACGACTTCTTAGAACCATATGTATTCACAAAAGCTAACCGTTTCGTATTGGATAGCCGTGATGATGCACCTATGGCTCACATTCAACCTGCATTCGACAACGGCCTTTGGAAATGCGTTCACTGTATGAACTGTATCTCCCGTTGCCCTAAACACTTAAAACCTGCTCAAGACATTTCCAACTTACGTAAAGAAGCTACAAAAGCTGGTCTTACTAACAGCAAAGGCGTTCGCCATGCAGTTGCTTTCAAAGAGGACCTTTACAAAACTGGTCGCTTGAAAGAAGTTTCTATGAGCTTGAAATCTGATGGTGTTGTAGATTCCGCTAAACAAGCATTCTATGCATTGCGTTTGTGGAAACACAGCAAAATCAACCCATTTGAACTTGTAGTACCTCAAAAACCTGTAAACGGTATTGATGGTGTTCGCAGACTTATGAAAGCAGCTGAGGAGGTAAGCAAATAATGAAATACGCATTTTTCCCAGGTTGCGTTCTTGAAAGCGCTGCCAAAGAAGATTACTTAGCAACAGTTGCTGTAGCTAAAAAATTAGGTATTGAGTTGGAAGAACTTGACGGCTGGACTTGCTGCGGCGCTTCCCACGTTCAAGATATCGCTCCAGAAGTTACACTTGCTACAAACGCACGTAACATTGCATTAGCAGAAGAAAAAGGTTTAAACCTTTTAACTGTATGTAATACTTGTACTTTGATGCTTCGTGAAGCTAAAAACGAGCTTGATGCAAACGAAAAAGAAAAGAACGAAGTTAACAAAAAATTAGCTCAAATCGGTAAACAATACCGCGGAACAACTGATATTACTCATTTCTTATGGGTATTGATCCGCGACTACGGTTTGGACAAATTGAAAGCTAAAGTTGTTAAACCGTTAACTGGTTTACGTGTAGCTGAATACTATGGTTGCCATATTCTTCGCCCTCAAACTGAATTGGGCTTCGAAGATTATCAAATGCCTACATCTTTAGCAGATTTGATCTCTGCTATCGGTGCTACACCAATCGACTTCTCCCGTAAACTTGATTGCTGCGGTTTCCATGCTGTATACCCTGCGCATGATTCCGTAATGCAAATGACTGGCTCTATCAATAAAGATGCGGCAACAGAAGGTGCAGATTGCGTAGTTACTCCTTGCCCACTTTGCCAAATGCAACTTGATATGTTCCAAAAAGAAGCTAAAGAAGTTGTTGGCGGTGGCAAAGATATGCCAATCTTGCACATGTCCCAATTAGTAGGTCTTGCTCTTGGCATTTCTCCTGCTGAAATGGGTATGCCTAAACGTCACTTAACTGATACTGCGGCAGTGACAAAATTTGTAGGTTAATTCGTTTGATTTAGACATGATCAGAGTTGGTCTATATAGTAGTCTGAATCTAAACCTATTATCATAATTACCAGAAGAATCCCCTAGCTTAGGCTAGGGGATTTTTCTTTTTTATAAATAGAGCTCCAGTAATGTTAATGGTAATAGATTTGGATTTAAGTGTACTGAAATATTAATCGTGAAATATATATAAACCGATAAATGTAAAATAAATACAGTAAAATACTAACTTTATAAATAAATTTGATTTTGATATCGATTGATAATTGTAGTATAATAAGTACACAAATTGTATACACTTATATGAGTAATAGCTAATATGTTGTAATTCATAAATTATTATAATGCTATATATACTAGACTATACAATATAAATTTGGGAGATATTATATTGGAAATACTAGTTATTATGCTTTGAGAGGGTGATTAGCATTATAGAGTGTATATACGGGGGGAAAATAATGAATGATATGCTATTAGAATATATCGATCGAATGATTGATCAAGAGACAGAACATCGTGTTTTTTCTGTGGATTTTAACAACAAACAGTACTTTGTAAAACAGGATATAAGTAACCATCGCTCTAGTTGGATTAAGCCCGCACCTAGAGCTTCTTTTGATTATGAGTTTTACAAGATTTCTTTTGTGAATACGCAATTACCAGTAGCTCCTGTTATTGCTGGTTTTAGAGAACATTATTTTGTTACAGAAGATTGTGGCAAAACGTTAACATATTATAGCCAATTGCCTGCTCAACATCCAGAGGATGATAGTTTGCAAGATATGTTAAGTCATATTTTTTATATGTTTGGCAAGACATTGGGTCGCTTGCATGATTATGGTTTGAGTCATGGCCGTCCTGCTATGCGCGACATTACCTATGAGCCTGAACTAGATAAGATCACATTGCTCGATTGGGAGAATAGCCGTCGTTGGCCTGAGTTAACACCGCAAGGCTGGGATTTACTCGTCTTCGTTCACAGCTTCCTTCGGGAGGATAATTTATCCATTTCGTATCTATATGCTATGATGAATGGCTATAGCTCAGCTTGTACAGCCCGTGAGACAGTGCTACATATAAAAGACATTTTGCGTAAACATGAATATCTTTTTAAATTCTGTCGTATGTTAAACCCTCTACATTTTGTGGACACTGAAGCCGCTGTTAAAGCATATGACTTTATATTGGCGTTGAAAACCGAATAATATGTATATGGATAGTACTCGCAGTAAGAGTACTTTGTAGACCTTTACTGGTGGTATCTAGAATATTAAGTTTCTAGATAACACTTGGTAGAGGTCTTTTTCTATTTCAATTCATCATATTACAAGTAGAGTTCAGCTACTTTCACCATAAGTACCTTAAATAACGGCAAAGGGGTTGTCGAATGAGGACCTCAGGAATATAAGAGGGTGAAAGGAGGTGATACGATGGCTAACATTAAACGCACTAAATTGGTGTTGCGTTTTAACATCGGTACCGAAGATGCGCCGAAGTACAAAGACGTAACCTATACTCGTGTTGCAGAAGAAGCGTCTGACGATAATGTGAAAACCGTTGGTAATGCGCTGGCAGCCTTGTATGACCACAGCTTGTCCGACGTGGTCCGCGTCAATGAAGTATCTTTAGGGCATTAAGGGTAGAGTTTCTACTCATTCTTGTTTTAGGTGATCCAAACACATTGTTAATTGCTGATTTCATACAGCCTCACATAGTCGTAAAGAGGTGTAGAAATAGCAAGTCCACACATTCCCATCCTTATTGATATGAATCGAAGATATGTATATTTGTAATCTAACATGTTTACAGCCTATCTAGATTCGATGAACTTGTTTATGAAACGTGAAAGGAGGCGCCCACATGGCGGAAAAACGCGTTGTATATCTTACATTTTCTACGGTCGGTGGTAAAAGCACATCAGTCACAATTAGTGCTCCTCGTGCTGGAATTACTTTACAAGATGCTAAAACAGCGGCTAATGCGTTAGTGGCTAATAAAGTAATTCTTGGTTCTGGTGATGCAGAATTAGCAGCATTTACTACAGCTCGTGAAGTAAAGACACAAACTACTGAATTGCAATAGTACTGCTTCTATGATGTAGTCTAGAAAGGTACAAATATAATCTAAAGGTAGTATAAAAGCGATCATGGAGAAATCCTGGTCGCTTTTTTGCGTATTAATTGAGATATAAATTCAAAATTATTTCAGATTCATAGATTATAATGCTCTTAAAGTGCTTGTTATACATATAAGATTGGAAAATGTAGTATGATATGATAGACTTATTAAGTGATTTTATTTATCAATTAACAATAGCATAGTCTGTTTGCAATCAGTTTGTTAGTGTAGGAAATTAGTATATAGAATTAAGCTACTTATAAAGGAGGTTTACGATGAAAGAGGCGTGGGAATTATTCTTACATGGTGGATTTGTTATGTGGCCGCTACTAGTGGCACTTATCATAACCGTAGCTATAGCGATAGAACGTATAGCTTATTATCGACAATTGAAGCGGGAAATGTTTGCTCTGAATGATGCATTAGAAGAGAGCGAAATAAACTGGCAATCCTTATTAACTAGCTTAGAATCTAAATATACAGCTAATATTTCGTATAATCTGACTCGCGTGCTTGGACAGTGTCATGATCGCAATGTATTGCAATCCAAAATGGAGGATATGGTGGCCCATGTTTATACGCACGCTTCACGTGGCCTTGATTGGCTCTCTACTATTGTTACGATAGCACCATTATTAGGCTTGCTTGGTACTGTAACGGGTATGATTGGTGCCTTTCAGGTGTTCGGTGCTGACGGTGCGGTACCTACTGCTATTACCGGTGGTGTGGGGGAAGCCCTTGTCGCAACTGCTTCCGGACTTTGCGTGGCTATTGTGGCATTGTGTTTTCATGCCGGGTTTACTCATCATGTACGTATGACAATATCTCGTTTAGAAGATTCGTTTTCTCGTATTTTAGATTCTTATGATCGGGGGCATGCTGCATGAAACGAATGAGCCGTATGGAGGGAGAAAAGCCTACTTTGATGATTATCCCTATGATTGATATCATCTTTTTCTTGCTCGTATTTTTTATGATTAGCACCATATATACGATTCCACAACAATCCTTGTCTATTATGCTACCAAAAACGAAAACGCAGCAGTCTGCTGAGTTGCGCCCAGTTTTAATTGATTTTGAAAAATCTGGGCAGTTGATGATCGATGATGGATATGTGACGAAAGAACAGCTTATTAGCTCTGTGAAAGCCAAAATTGGAGAGAATAAAAATCAAAACTTCCTTATTCGTGCTGACAAGGATTTGAGTTATGGCAAGGTCGTGGAATTAATGGATGATATGAAATTAGCCGGCGCTGCAAGTATTAGTATTGCCACTGTTAATAAATAGGTGATGCTATGGCAAAAAAATATGTAGATGTGTGGAAATATCCACATATGACCTATAAAAAAGCCTTTGTTATTGCTACCATTATAAGTATTATTACGGTGGGTATTGCTTTTATTTCTTTTTCTGATTATATCGAATCTCAAATGACCGGATCGTTACAAATTAATTTTCTAACGGAACAGGAAGCAGAGAAACAAGTAGAGGAAATTAAAGAGCATATTAAAGAAGAGAAAGCTCATGAACTTCAACACCAAAAAGAATTGGAAAATAATAATGTTCAACCTGATAACGGTGGAGCCGGTCATGGAGGACAAAATGGAAACTCTGCTGTTCCTACAAAAAGTGATATAAGTCCGTCTAGTCAACAAGCGAGTATTGGTGAAATAGGAACGGTTAAACAATCTTCTGTTGGTAGCAATACGGGGAGTGGACTTGTCGGAGCTGAAGGTTCTGGGATCGGGTATGCACCAACAGGTAGCGGAGAAGGGCTTAGCGATCGTGAAGGTACCGGAGGTACTGAAGTTGATGTCGGTGATGGCGGCACATTCAGTTATGATGGGTATTGGAGTAATTTACAAAGTGCAATTAATAGTAATTACCCTACAGATGCATACACTATGGGAATTCAAGGTGATGTAACACTAAGAATTTATTTTGCCCCAGGTGGCAGTGTTGCCAGTGTGGAGGTACTCAATTCTGATGACCCTATGTTATCAGAGCATGCTAGGGAATATGCTCATAGTGTAGGTGGGGCTGAAAATTCTACAGGTACACAGCAATATGCAGATATCACAATTCACTATAATTTATAAGTATAATAAAAAACTAGTATCTTTATAGATACTAGTTTTTTTATATGTATATATATTACTTTAATAACATAAAATAATATTGATAGTTATTCCTGATGAATATATAATTGAGATTAGATATCGTTTTATACTATTAGAGCCCTAATATATTTTCTGGAGGTGTGTGATGAAAAAGTCATGGGCAGCACTATTGTGTGTTGTATATCTAACATCTGCTGCAGGTGTGGTAGGTGCAGAAAATAATAGTTCTACAAGTGTAGTTAGTGTAAATGAATCTCAAAATAATGCGAGCGATGAGCAGTCAAGACGTATGAAAGATATTACGGTTACTGCTACTCGTACGGAGGCTTTGGTTCGGGATGTACCAATTGCGACAACGATTATTTCACAAGAGGAAATTAAAGATCGTCAATATCGTAATTTAGAGCAAGCCTTACAAAGTGTGCCAGGCGTTGCTTTCAGCACCGATGCTCATGGTGGACAAAATATTACGATGCGTGGCGCCGAATCTCGTCATACATTAATTCTTATTGATGGACGACGTGTTACGGGAGAGTTGACGAAAACGAGAGCTAATGCCATGGGCTGGCTTCGTCAAGGCATGGATAATGTGGAACGAATCGAAATAACTCGTGGTCCGTCGAGTGCCCTTTATGGTTCTGAGGCGAATGGTGGGGTTATTAATATTATTACAAAGCAATCTAGAAAGCCAAGTGTAGAGGTTAATACTGAAATTTCTCGTCGTGATGCATCGAGTGCGACAGGATATAACTTCAATGTATTGGCTCGTAGTGGGCAAAAAGGAAAGTGGAACGGATCGATTGGTGCAGGTATTCGCAGGAATATAGCGGGTAATAATGATTCTGGCTCGGATAATAATTATCATGGTGACCGAATACCGCTTCATTTTGACGTATCTTATCAAGCGGGAAAAAGGGATAAATTTTCCTTCTTTATAGATCGAGAAACTGAAGACTTGGATATGAATACGAAAAAGGGTAGCGCATTAACTCAATCGGTTGATAAAAATACGACTACTACAAGCACAGGTCTTCGTTGGAATGGCCGTCGCGGTCGGTCATCGCTTATGGTGCAGTCTTACTACAATCATTACAAAGACACTTATGATCAATATAAGCGCACGGGTGGCATAAAAAAACTATCCATTTGGGATGAATATTATAATAAAGAATGGATTACAGACGCACAGGTTAACACGGCAATTGATAAGAAGAATCTCTTGACGTATGGCGTTCAATTCCGTCGTCAAGAAGCGATTAGTACGCGTATTAATAACGGCTCCATAGCATGGTCAAGAACTCGAGAAGGTATTACAGATACCGCGGGTAAGGCAACCATTAATTACGGTAGTTACTTTGTGCAACATCAATGGAAACCTAGTCGTAAATGGGTAATTATTCCTGCTGTTCGCTACGATACGTCAAATGCATTTGATAGCCATTGGTCGCCTAAGATTGGTGTTACCTATAAAGCAAATGATAGTCTTCGCTTTAAAATGAATTATGGTGCAGGCTATTCCACACCTGGTATGACGGAAATGTATCATCATTGGCTTATGGCATCTAATGTGCCGAGAGGACGATTAGGAGCTTTCGATATATATTTGCAAGGTAATCCTAATTTGAAACCTGAAAGCTCATATAACTTTGATTTCTCTGTAGAAAAAGATTGGAAACGGACAAATGTTAAGGCGTCCTATTTCCACAATGTTATTAAAAATTATATTGAAAGCGGTGCTAATCGTATTGATATGGCAAATCACCGAATTTATGTTTCGTATTCCAATTTACCTCGTGCTGTATTGCAAGGTGTGGAATTATCTGTAAATCATAGACTCAATGATAAATGGGATGTATTCGGCAATTATACATATTTGGATGCGAAAAATGACGTGACCCACGACCGTCTGTTAAACCGTGGTCGCCATGTATTCAGTGGTGGTGTTAATTATCATCAAGGTCGTTGGACTGGTGCGTTCTGGGGTAATTATTACATTAACTACCTTGATGGCATTGATGCTATTGTTGTTAACCCACGTCTCAGCATCCCGAAAAAGAAAAACATTCAAACATGGAACATCATGGTGACTCGTCAGTTGAATGACAATGCATCCATGTATGTAGGGGTTGAAAATATATTTGGTGAAAAACAAGACTTACGAGATATTCATGGCGCCACTTACCGCATGGGCCTTAACCTGCGTATGTAATAGTGAGATATTAATGTGTGTATGAAATGCTGAGGCTTTAATGCATGTATTTCATACATAATATAGTGGTATTAATTTGAAATTATAATCTATGAGGTTTAGCTTGCATAAGTTATCTGCGAGGTGATTATTATCAATAGGCCGTTATTATGTTTATTGGGGATTGTGGCCGTTGTGGGAGCTTTCACTACGGTTATAAGTTTTGAAGGCAAGCGAGAGGTATTCAGCGAGGCAGGTGCTATTCAGATTGAAGATGATACGAAGCAAATAGTGTCGTTGCCAAGCGTAGCAAGTCGTGTAGTATCCATTTCTTCGGCGGATAGTGAATTACTCATCGCTTTAGGTGTTAGCCCCGTAGGCGTAGTAAATTCAAGGGAGTTACCGGCAGATGTGCAGGCTAAAATCGCACAGTATCCAAATATGAATAGTGCTGTATCTCCAAGTATTGAACGAATTATTATGTCCGACCCAAATCTCGTTATCGGCATCGCCATGCCGTTTCAAACGGCGTTGCGCAAAGCATTTAATGCGAATCATATTCCTAGCTTTTACCATCTATCTTCCAATTATGATGACATTATGGACCATATCCGACATGTGGGCACCATGACTGGTCATGATAGGGAGGCGGCTGCGTTGGTCCAGAAATATAATGATATCCTAACGGAAATCATACAGCGTCATAAAGATGAGTCTGCACCGCGTGTCCTCATCGTTTTTGGGACGCCTACGAGTTACCAACTAGCCTCCAGTAAAACATATGTGGGAGATATTTTCCAAAGATTAGGGGCAAAAAATGTGGCTGATGTATATTTGCCGCAGGATGTATCGGAGAATGCTTTGGATGGATATATTCCGCTTAATCTGGAGACGATGGCCGTTCTTGATTGTGACAAGGTTATCTTGATTAATCATGGCAGTAGCGGTGAGAAAGATATAGCAGCTTTTAAAAAGGCTTTTAAAACGCCGGCATGGCAGAATGTACCTGCTGTTGCTAATGGGAATATAGAGGTCTTGCCGGGTCCTTTGTTTGCGTCGGTGCCGACCGCTCGAATGGATCAAGTGTTATTATATGCGGAAAAGGTGTTATATGGACAATCTCATTAATGTGCAGGAACGTCGTGGCTTACGCATTTTTGTGGCTGCGCTGATTCTGTTAATAGCAGGGGTGTTGCTGAGTATGAAACTGGGCGCCGTTCCATTAACTTGGGGCGAATTATACCAAATCATAACGGGGGGCGACACATCGAAAATTGGTCAAATTATCATGACTATACGCTTACCACGTGTTGTAGTGGGCTTTTTAGCCGGCATGAATCTTGCCTTAGCCGGTGTGATTTTACAAGGTATCTTGCGAAATCCTTTGGCAGACCCCGGAATTATCGGCATTACCTCTGGCGGTGCTTTGGCGGCTATGATTATCATGATTCTCATGCCTACTTACGTTATGCTTGTTCCTATTGGTGCTTTTGTTGGTGCATTAGTGGCATCGTTTTTGGTTTACGGGATTTCTTGGCAAGGTGGGCTCAATCCGTTGCGCCTTATCTTGGCCGGTGTGGCGGTAGCTGCTTTCTTCGGCGGATTTAATACGATTCTATCCGTGTTTTATCCGGATCGTGTTCAAGGAACGGTGAGCTGGATGGCAGGTGGTTTTGTAGGGCGCAGCTGGGACGATGTAATGATGATCTGGCCTTATACGGCTATAGGAATTATTGGATCTATGATATCTATCAGATGGCTTACATTGCTTAGTTTAGGCGATGATACGGCGCGCACTTTAGGTGTGCATGTTGAAAGATGTCGATTGTCCTTACTCGTATTAGCTTCTTTATTAGCCGCATCAGCGGTGAGCGTGTCGGGAATGCTGGGCTTTGTAGGCCTTATCGTGCCTCATGTGGCGCGTCTCATTGTAGGTGTGGATTATCGCTATTTGATTCCTACGTCTATGGTTTTTGGTGGCATATTAATTGTTTATGCCGATACTTTGGCGCGCATGATGATTGCGCCTGGTGAAATCCCTGTAGGCGTACTGATGAGCTTTTTGGGTGCTCCATTCTTCTTGTATCTATTGAAAGGGGTGGGGCGAAGATGAGTGTGTTAACAGTCGATAATATAACGGTAGGTTATGGAAAACGATTGATACTGGAAAATCAATCCATCGTCTTTGATAAACCGGAAATAATATCTATTATCGGTCCGAATGGTTCGGGAAAATCAACGTTTTTGAAAGCTTTGGCCCGACTTATTAAGCTAAAACAAGGCACCATATCGCTGGATGAAAAATCTTTACATTCGTGGAATACAAAGGAATTAGCGCGCCATATAGCTTTGTTACCGCAAATTACGACAGCCCCTGAAGGAATGTTAGTTGAGCAGTTGGTTCGATCCGGACGAAATCCGTATGTATCTATTTTTAAGGAACTATCTGATGCGGATTTAGCTGCTGTGGAGCAGGCGATGAAATGCACAGATGTATGGAAATATCGGTATCGGCAAATAGGGGAACTATCCGGCGGTGAACGGCAGCGTGTATGGCTTTCATTAAGTTTGGCGCAAGAACCGAATATTCTACTCCTCGATGAACCGACTACCTATCTCGATAGTCGCCATCAAATTGAGTTGATGGAGCTAGTTAAACGCACACAGCGGGAACGAAATATTATGGTCGTTATGGTGCTCCATGATTTGAATCTAGCTTTGCGCTATAGCGACCGCATTATTGCCCTTAAAGAGGGTGCTATCGTAGGTGATGGAGCTCCGCATATGATGATGACTGCAGAGAATCTGGCAAATTGGTTCGGCATTAAAGCGGATATTTTACAAAGCCCTCGCAGTGAAGAAACATGTCCTATATGTGTACCATATGGTCTTGCTTAGACCGAGGAGATTAGGTACCGTATAGTCAGTTAATTGTTAGCTGTTTTTACTGAGATGTATACAATAGCAAAAAAGTTATTGCGAAAATTGCATACTGTTTATACCTTAAAGAGGCCCCACCTGTGGTGAGGGTCTCTTTATTATGGTAAAATATATGGTGTACCAAATGGTTGGGTGAAATTTTCACGAAATGATGTACCAGAATAAGTACATTATAGAACCCGGATGGGGATTTTTAATGAGGTAAAATAGTGGAATATATTATTTCGTTTATGGAAACATATGGCTATACGGCCATGTTTATTGCAATGGTTCTAGAAAATGCTAACGTGCCTATTCCAAGTGAAATCGTACTTGGTTTTGCGGGGTATTTGATAGCTCAAGGCATATTTGATATGCATACAACAATGGTGGTAGGTATCTTAGCAGGTATTGTTGGTTCTATAGTATCCTACTGGATGGGTGAGCATGGTGGGCGCCCTTTATTATTGAAATATGGTAAATATATATTCTTTAATGAACATAAATTTGAACTGGCAGAAAAGATGTTTAATAAATATGGCGGTGTAGCTGTATTTTTTGGTCGACTTTTACCTGGTGTTCGTACCTTTATCTCCTTCCCTGCAGGAATGGCACGCTATCCCATGTGGCATTTCATCATCTGGACGGTACTCGGTACGATTCCTTGGACGATTTTGCTCGTTTACTTAGGTAAGGTACTTGGTGAAAATTGGCAAGACCTTATCGAGTACAATCATGAGTTCTTGATTGTTATGATTGTTGTATTTGTCATTATAGCTGTAGTACTGGGCTTTAGATACTATCGTAATCGTCGATAAGGAGGCCCTTATGAAACTCTCTCGATTAACACCAGTCGTATTTATTGTGTGGCTAGTGTTTTATATGTTTGGCAATAATATGTTGCCTGTTACAGATCCCGTTGAATCTAATTATGCGTTAACGGCAAAGGAAATGGTTCTTTCAGGTGATTGGCTATCTCCGCAGATTTATGGTACTTATTGGTACGATAAACCCATCATGATTTATTGGCTCATTGCTCTTGGCTTTAAAATCTTTGGAATTGCTGATTGGGTGGTGCGCCTACCGAGTGCTATTTTCGGTGCTTTGTCGGTGGCGACCATGTATCAATCTACGCGTACCATGAGCGGTAAGTGGGCACTTGGTCTAATTGGGGCATCCGTTCTGGGCACATCTCTTATGTTCTGGACCGTAGCTCATGGCGTTATTACGGATATGGTGCTCCTTTATACGACATTGATGGTCATGATTTACTCCTACAAGGGACTGGTGGAACAGAAACCGTATGCTATGATTGTGGCCTATGTATTCGCTGCGTTAGGCGTACTCACTAAAGGTCCTGTAGCGATTGTATTGCCTGGTATGATTCTGCTTGTTTTTGCAGGTATTAATCGTTCTTGGTCTATGGTGAAAGCCATCTTCGATTGGCGTGGCATTTTAGCTTTTTGTGTAGTTTGTTTGCCGTGGTATGTGTACATGTACAGTGTTCATGGTCAAGACTTTATCAATGGCTTCTTAGGACTTCACAATGTAACGCGTGCTACTCAGTCGGAACATCCAGAAGATAATGTGTGGTGGTATTATCTCGCTATCTTCCTTGGTGCTTCTATGCCGTGGACGGGTGCTGTTATTTACGGTATAATCGATGGCTTTAAACAACGTCATACAGGGTTTATCTATAATATGACTTGGGGTGTTGGAATTGTGCTATTCTACACCTTGATGGCAACAAAATACCCTCTATATACCTTTGTTAGCTTAGTCCCATTTAGTGCTATCGGTGCTTTGGGTGTTATGAAGCTTATTCGCAAAGGCAAATCTAGAGCCTTAAAATGGATTATTATGGGGCCGACGTTGCTTTTGTGGATTGCTTATGTAGCAGGCTCTTTCTTCGCACCATGGGGCTTCTATTTCTTGCTCTATGTAGTGGTTGCTATGGCAATATTGGCTATGTTCTATACATGGTATACGAAACGAGGATATCGTTTAGTTACAATTATTGTCCTTGGTACGATGGTTATATCTTCTATAGTTGTTATGGAAGGTTTAGAGCCATTCGTTAAGCAACGTAGTAATATTGATGTTGTTCCAGTAGTGGATTCCTATGAAGGGGATGTCTATTACTATAACGGCTATAGTACGGCTGTTGTGTATTATACGGGCCATAAGGTTATCAAGATTAATGGTGATGAAAGCCGCTGGGATGATCGAGATAAATTAAAAAAACGTAGCGCTGAATGGCAGAAGAAATATCTTATGGAACAAGTAAGTGAAGAGGAATTTAACAAGATTATCGAATCTGGTAAGCCACTTATGTTAATCGTTCCAAAAGGGGAAATTAAGCATTTCCGTCAGTCCTCCATTTATCCACATGTATCTGAGTCTAGTGAAGCAGGTACATCTGAAGTTTACGTATTAAATAAAAAGACTCTATTCAAATAATTGTGAAAACTTAATAAACATTAAAAACAGGTAGTATCCAATGGATGCTACCTGTTTTTTGTTAATTAGCGCCTTACCACTTTTTGTTAATTAGTTGTTTGCTGTTTTTGGTTGATTAAAATCTTGCGGCTTTATGTTATCTGAACGTTTACTGGTGTTGATCCTCTACATACTATCTATTTATTTGCCTTTTATATTAAAATGCTTATTTAAATGAATAGGCTCTTGTCTATATTGACATTTTTCGTACATAAATAATAATACCTACAATATTAATATGATTTATTGACATAATTAATACATATTGTTATAGTAGGTTATATTAAGTTTAGAAGACGAGGTGTTCTAAAGCCTGATTTCATCTAAGGTTTAGAAAAATGCGGAAATTGATATGAGTCATAAACGCCCCTTGTTGTGAGGTAGAAAGAGGGGACATTATGAAGAAAATTTGGGATCTAATCATTGCTGTTGTGCTTCTCGTTATCGGAGGTGCGGCGTATGCATATTATCAGCATACGGTACCGAAGTCAGCACAGGAGCTGAAGACCGTGCGCGTTGCGTATTTACCGATTACGCATGCGCTACCCGTATTTGCTACGAAGGAATTGGAGACAGCAGATGGTCCCGTTCATGTAGAGCTTGTTAAATACGGTTCCTGGCCGGAACTCATGGATGCGCTCAACACCGGTAAAGTAGATGCTGCAGCCGTTCTCGTTGAGCTCGGCGTAAAGGCTCGTGAACAGGGCATAGATGTGCGCGCGGCGGCATTAGGTCATACGGAAGGCAACATTATCGTTGTAAATAACGATATTAACTCTGTACAGGATTTGAAAGGTAAATCCTTTGCTATCCCTCATAAGCAATCAACTCAAAAAATCCTCGTAGACCTCATGCTTGAACGGGCGGGTCTTAGCGAGAAGGACGTACAGATAGTGGAGATGAGTCCTCCCGAAATGCCGTCCGCATTGTCGGTCGGTCAAATCGCTGGATATAGCGTGGCGGAGCCATTTGGTTCTCTTGCTATAGAAATGGGAGCTGGGAAGGTCTTTGAAGACCCTGATCACTTATGGCATGACAATATTTGTTGCGCCCTCGTGTTCAACGGTCAATTCGTCGATGAACACCACGATTTGGCGAAGGCTTTCACAAAAGCTTATCTCGATGCAGGTACATATTTAGACGAGCATCCGGAGGCGCAAAAGGAGATTTCCTTAAAATACATGAAGTTTAAGGATCCTGTTATTGAACGTTCCCTCAAAGTGATTGGGTTTAAAGATTTAGCCCTTACAGAGGAGCGTTACAATGCGCTCGTGCATCACATGACACATATTGATTTAATCAAAAATGTGCCGAGCTATTCAGAGTTTGTAGATCAAACATTGTTACCATAGGAGGGGGACCATGAAGAAATATACATATGTGCCAGGCTCATTTATCGCAGCGTGGCTAATTTGGGAATTAATCGTTCGCCTCGGCGGATTTAACGAAGCCTTGCTGCCGACGCCATACAAAGTGTTGCTCGGCTTTGGGGAGCTCATCGGAGACGGCGTGTTATTCAAGGATGTTGCGGACAGTTTGGTGCGCTTTTTCATAGGCTATATCATTTCCGTCGTAGCCGGCGTGTTTTTAGGACTTATTTTAGGCTGGTATAAAGGCATTTGGAATTATATCAATCCCATCGTTCAGGTGATTCGTCCCATTTCACCGGTGGCATGGTTGCCGTTTATCGTCCTGTTCTTCGGTATCGGACAGGCGCCGGCCATCGTCATCATCTTTATCGCGGCATTTTTCCCAGTTCTATTGTCCACGGTGTCCGCGATTCAGAATATCGACCCCGTATACATCAAGGTGGCTCGAAATTTTGGTATCAAGCAGCCGGAACTGTTATTTAAAATTGTATTGCCCGCCGTGTTTCCCGGTATTGCATCGGGACTTCACATCGCGCTCGGAACGGCGTGGATCTTCCTGGTGACAGGGGAAATGGTAGGTTCACAGACGGGGCTTGGATTCCTCATCATCGATATGCGGAATAATTTGCGTAACGATCTTCTGATGGTGGCGATTTTGACAATTGGCTTTGTAGGACTTTTGCTCGATTGGGGCGTATCCCTCATCGAAAAATGGATTTATAGACGTTGGGGCATTGAGAAATAGGAGGTGGACGCATGGGTTACATTTCGGTGCGCAATGCACACAAGGAATTTATGAAAGATGGAGAACCGCTCACCATCCTTGAAGATATTAATCTGGATATTGAACGAGGCGAATTTATTTGCCTTTTAGGTCCATCCGGGTCCGGTAAAAGTACGCTTTTAAATGCTATGGCAGGCTTTGAGCTCGTTACCTCGGGCTCCGTTACCATCGACGGCGCGGAGGTGAAAGCACCTCAACTGCGGTATGTAACGGTCTTTCAAAATTACGGACTGTTGCCGTGGCGAACGGTGGAAAGCAATATTGAACTGGGCCTTGAAAGTAAGAATGTGCCTAAGGAAGAGAGACCTGCTATTATCGACAAATACGTGAAAATGGTGGGGCTCGACCATGCGCGCAATCGCTATCCGGCGGAGTTGTCCGGTGGGATGCAGCAACGTGTATCCATTGCGCGGGCGCTGGCGGTCGATCCGGATATTATCTTCATGGATGAACCGCTAGGGGCCCTCGATGCGTTGACACGCATCAATTTGCAGGACGAAATCTCCCGCATCTGCCGTGAAGAGGGTAAAACGGTCGTATTCGTTACGCATGACATCGAAGAGGCTGTAGTCCTTGCAGACCGTGTTGTAGTGCTTGCCGCTAATCCGGGACGGGTGCAAACGATCATCCCTGTCAATCTCATCGATAGAACGGACCGGACCTCGGCGTCCTTCGTCAATATTCGAAACCACATATTTGAACAATTCCAACTCGCCAAAGAAGACAAAATCGAGTTTTATATATAAATGTGATGTCGCATGTAGATATATTTGAGTATTAATTTTGCATCAAATTTTCAGAAATGGATGCTATTATAAATATAGTAACAGCAACATTTTATGTAGTGCGTGATTATCGGATATAGTATCACATATCATGATTGGGCATCGTAATATATGGATTGTATTACTATAGGTTTTAGTGTATAAATACAGTATATAAAAGCTTGGTAATCATAATATACAGCATTATTAATTATATGGTTCGATAGTATAAATTGGAGGAGAGCCCATGTCCTTATTTGCACCAGAGGAAGAAAAAACGCTGTCTTTTGATGAATATATAGCCTCGTTTGATACGAATCAGATTGCAAAAGTACAGCAGTTTGTAGATTGGCTCGGTCAATATAGGGGCGAGCTTGTTCACAATCCGTGGGGTGAGGTGAATACTGACCTTGAAATTGTTCGGCCTGGCTTTGATGCGGCTCAGGTGCGTCGTAATAATTTGATGGCGTATTTGTTGCCGCGGTTGGGGCGCTCCAAAATCTTTGTAGTGGCGGAGGCTGTCGGATATCAAGGTGGGCGCTTTTCGGGCATTGCCATTACTTGTGAACGCATGTTGTTGGATAAGCATAAAACGATTCGGGCTCATCAGATAACACCTGTTACATTACACAGAACTAGCTCCCCTGTGAGTCCTATGCTGAAACGGACTCAACAGGAACAAGGGTTTAACGAACCTACGGATACGGTAGTATGGAGTGCCATCATTGAACAGGGAATCGATCCGTACGATGCACTGTTGTGGAATATATTTCCCTTTCATCCTCATAAGGCGGACGAACCGCTCACTAATCGGACACCGACCGAGTCGGAGCAGCAGCTGGGCTGGGAATATACGAAAAGACTGCTGGCATTGCATACCGAATTAGGTGGACCGAAGCCGCTCGTGCTCGCTGTCGGTCAAAAATCGGCGGACACGATGGGGCGATTCGGCCTTTCAGCCATCGGTCTTAGACATCCGGCTAACGGTGGGGCTAATTTATACCGTGAAGGTTTTGCTAAAGCTATAGGCCAATCAATATGGTGAGGCGTTGAGGAACATCGCCATTGACAAACGGTTGGCATCTATTATGAAGATATCGCCTACGAGTAGCGCTTTCACTACTCGAATTCTCGTTGCATTGCTGGTGAGTGCATATTGAAGGATTTTATAAAAGTATGCCAGATGATAAATAATGAAATGCTTTGGGGCGGTTCAGTTTGAGCCGCCCTTTTAAGTAGTAGTAAAATTTTATGTTACTTTTGATGAATCAAGCGTAGAACTCTTTTGTTTATGTTGTTTTTATGTTATAATGAGCACAACGTATGAAAGTGAGGCTTTCATCAAAACAGATCGGACTATATTGCACTGCGTATCGGATTGAGATAAAAATAGAAGTCTCTTGCGGTTGAAGCATCTGATAGTGCACTATACTCATTTGCTACGGCAAATGGCACACAAACTAGGAACGGCAAAATTTGATAGCGCATTTTTGCGCCCATTTGACGAGACGCTAGTATAATAGCGCCTTTTTCTTTGTGTGACATTTCCTCGTGGCATAGATCAATTCAAGTGATAGGTGAGAAAAACTATGTTAAATAAATTAATGAACAAAATTTTAGGAGGAACTGTGAATACAACAGATAATCAGGTTACTGCGCAAGTGAAAGCAGAACCAACAGTAGCAAAAACTGCTACTCTTACAGCTGCGGCTGAAGGCGAGCAAAAACAAACGCGTCGCCGTACAAATACGCGCCGCCCTGCTGGCGAAGGTCGTACGCGCCAACAAACAGCTAGTGAAGGTGAAGGTGCAACACGCCAACGCCGTTCTACAAATACTCGCACAAGTGCGAATGGTGGCCGTACTAATACGACTCGCCGTACAAATACACGTCGCAATGCCGAACAAGGTGAAGGTCAAGAACGCAAAACTCGCCAAACTCGTGCACCGCGTGGTGAAAATACACGTAATACGCGTACTAATAATGGTCGCAATGGTCAAAATGGTCAGAACCGCAATAATAACCGCCCAAATAACCGTTCTACAGGTTGGAATAATCAAGAGGAACAAGTGGAATTAGTCGGTCGTACGCCAAATGGCGCCAACAAGGGAAAATTCCAAATCATTCCATTAGGTGGGCTTGGTGAAATTGGTAAAAATATGACCATCTTCCAATACGAGGACGAAATTATCGTTCTTGATTCAGGGCTTGCATTCCCTAGTGAAGATATGCTTGGCGTAGATATCGTTATTCCTGATATGAGCTATATCATCGAGAATAAAGACCGCGTGAAAGCTGTCGTAATTACTCATGGTCATGAGGACCATATCGGTTCTTTGGCGTACCTTATGAAAGAAATTAGTTGCCCAGTATACGCAACAAACCTCGTTTGTGGATTAATCGAAGGCAAGTTTAAAGAACATAAGGTATCTCCAAAATGTCTTCGTACGATTGCTGCCGGCGATGAAGTTCAAATTGGTCAAGTGACTGTTGGTTTCATCCAAACAAATCACTCCATTCCTGACTCCTGCGCTGTATACTTTAATACACCAATCGGGACGGTTCTTCATACAGGGGACTTTAAAATTGACCAAACCCCAGTTGATGGCCGTTTGATGGATATGCACAAATTTGCTGAGCTCGGTAACAAAGGCGTATTAGCGCTATTATCGGACTCTACAAATGTAGAAAAACCAGGTACTACCGGTTCTGAAAGTTCTGTAGGTCCTGCGATTAAACAAGCTGTTGGAGAAGCAAAAGGCCGCGTTGTTTTGGCAACATTCGCATCCAACGTATCCCGTATCCAACAAGCTATTGATGCGGCGGTTATGTTCAACCGTAAGGTTGTAGTTATGGGCCGCAGCATGGTCAATGTTACAGAAATCGCCCAAGAGCGCGGATACTTGAATATTCCACCAAATACAATTATCGACGTAGATGTAATGCACAACTACACAGATGACCAAATCATGATCTTAACGACTGGTTCTCAAGGTGAACCGATGGCAGGCTTGTCCCGTATGGCAACAAGCAATCATCGTACTGTAGAATTGGCACCGAATGATACTGTTATCATCTCCGCTACACCAATTCCAGGCAACGAAGGTGCTGTAGGTAGAACTATCGATAACTTACTTCGTTTAGGTTGTAATGTGGTATATGGTAAAGACCGTGGTATCCACGTATCTGGTCATGCGAGCCAAGAAGAGCTTAAAACAATGCTTAACCTTGTTCGTCCAGAATACTTTATCCCAGTTCATGGTGAGTACCGTATGTTGCGTCGTCATGGTGAACTTGGTGTGGCCATGGGCGTAGATCCTAAGAAAGTTCTTATCGGTGATAATGGTCAAATCTTTGAATTTGATAAAGATGGTGGTCGCAAAGGCGGCCGCGTACAAGCTGGCGCTATCTTCGTTGATGGCCTTGGCGTTGGTGACGTAGGTAATATCGTTATCCGCGACCGTCAACAATTGGCACAAGAAGGTATGGTTATCGTTGTTATGGCGATGGACAAAGCTTCCGGTACTATCGTAGCTGGTCCAGACCTCGTATCTCGTGGCTTCGTATACGTTCGTGACGCAGAAGAACTTATGCTTGCTGCAGAGCGCCGCGTAGAACAAGTTCTTGAAGATTGCGAAATGCAACGCATCAAAGACTGGACAACTATTAAGCAAAACGTACGTGATGCATTGGGTAAATTCTTCTATGATAAAACCCGTCGTCGTCCTATGATCTTGCCGATTATTCAAGACGTATAATCTTATATAATACAGAAAAGTACCGCACCTCATGGTGTGGTACTTTTGACATTTTAAAAGAGCAATAAAAACTACCATTAATAGCACTGCTATCGCATTCGTCTACTATATGGGGTATTTGAAGTTACCGTTTTAAACTGTTATAATTAAAAGATACCAATTAATATATCTTCTTATGTAAGAATGGTGATTTATGAATAAAACAAATACAAGAGCGATGGTGGAAACTGCCTTTGTATCGACCATTGTTGCTATGTTGACTATAATTGGGGCAGTCATGCCGTTTTCAGCTTTTCTAGCAACTATGGTAGCTCCAGCAGGTATTTCTATCATTGGTATCCGTTGGGGTAGTAGATATAGCTGTACTTCCTCAATAGTAGCCTTTATATTAGTAACACTCTTTCTTGGACCATTAATTGCTATGTCTACCATTTTAGTATATTCATTGCCTAGTATATTTTTGGGGGAAGCTTTTAGAGCAAACTGGTCTTTTAGAAAGTTAATATTAGTGCCTGCTGCTGTATTGCTTGGTATGGGCCTCTTACAATTAGTGGTTGCTAATAGTTTTGCATCTGTAGATTTTATTAGCTTAGGACAAAATGTAAATAATGAGTTAAAAGAAGCTATGATTGAGTCTATACGACAGCAATCAGCACCGCAAGAACAGATTGATACGATGATTCAGCAACTTAATTATTCATTTGCTCAAGCAGAACGTATGATGTTGTCATTATGGTTCTGTGCATGCTCTATCATAACGTATATCATGGCTAAGTTAGTATCTTATATTGGTCGTCGAACTAATACAGTTCATAGAGAATTACCTCCCATGGCTACTTGGCGTATGCCGATTTGGGGTGCTGGAGTTCTAGCCATAGGGATTATTATTATTTATGGCTTATCCTATATTGGATATGATAATAGTTTACTTAAAGATATCGGAATGAATGTTGCTTTTGTGGGGGCTTTCATTTGCTTAGTTAATGGTATTACCTGTTTAATGGCAGTTATGAAAAACTATGGAGTAAATGGATTCTTTCAATTTATAATTCTTTTCTTCTTATATACAATGAGTCCGTATGGTCTTGTTTTCTATGGTATTTTTGATATGTTTTTAGATATGAGAGCACGTTTCGAAAAACGTAGCTCATAATAGAAAGGAGGCCGTTATGAAATCCTTTCAACGGAGATGGAAAGGTTTAGAAATTACCATTGTTGCCGTTCTCGTATTATTGCTATTATTGCTGGCCTATTTAAATTGGGCTATTGCGATTTTAGCATTAATCATTGTAGTAGCGGCGTATTTGGTTAATTATAATACCCTTCATAACCGGCGTCGTTTAGCAAGAGAACAGTTTAGTGCGATGATGAAAAATGTCACACAAGCTTCTAATTTTGCTTTACAAAATTTGCCAATGGGGATTGTTCTTGTTAATAAACAAGGCACATTGGTGTGGAATAATAGTGTTTTCGCTGACTGGGTTAAGGTCGACTGGAATAAGCTCCAAAAAATGTCTGCCTTGTTACCTGGTTTCCGTATCGATAAAATCTGGGGTAAGTCCGGATATATGACGGAAAAATATGAAAATCGATATTTTCAAATTATTTATAAATTTATCGATCCTCGGGATACCCGATCAGATATTGATAGTGAAGATGAACTGGCAGAACATGCAGTGATGGCATTGTACTTCAAGGACATTACAGACCTAGAAAAAGCCCGTATTAAAGCCGAAGAGGGGCAACCTGTATGGGGTATGATTCAAATCGATAATCTCGAAGAATTGACAAAAGGCCTTAGTGATCGTGAGTATACTAGTATTTGGACAGATATAAATAATATCATTATGGATGAAATCGATCGCTACGAAGGTTTTATTCGTAACTTCCAAGATGATATGTATACCTTTGCCATTTCTCGTGGTGCGCTTCATGAGATGGAGGAAGATGGTTTTAAAGTGCTCGAACGAATCCGTAAAGTACCATCTCCACGTCAAGTACCAGCTACGATTTCCATTGGTATTAGTGAAAATGTAGGCTCTGTGAAAGATGTATCTGGTCGTGCTCGTGCAGCCTTAGATATCGCCTTAGGTCGCGGTGGTGACCAAGTCTGTATTATGGATGGTGAAAGTACACGTTTCTTTGGTGGTAATACGGCAGGCGTTGAAAAGAATACGCGCGTTCGTGCTCGTGTTGTATCTCAAGCAATACATGAGCTTATGATTGATTCTGATAAGATTCTTATCATGGGGCATCAACGTGAAGACTACGATGCATTAGGTGGTATTATCGGTGTAGCCGCCATTGCTCGAGCACTTGGTAAAGACGTGCGCATTGCACTTTCAAAAGAAACTAGCGCCATTGATAAAATGGTGAATGTTCTTAACGAGTCAGAGTTCTGGAAAGAGAATATTATTACTGCAGAAGCTGCAAGAGTATGGGTAGATGCGAATACGCTCACTGTCGTGTGTGATACGCATCGTCAGGAAATGGTGGCGGCTCAAGAGGCGCTTGAAATTTCTGAACGACGCATCGTTATCGACCATCACCGTCGTGCAGCGGACTTTGTAGAAAATCCATTACTTACCTATTTGGAACCATCTGCATCGTCCACATCTGAGCTCGTAACAGAGCTTGTACAATATGCAGGTGTTCCTGTGAAACTTTCAAAAGCGGAAGCTACAGGCATTTATGCAGGTATCGTATTAGATACGAAGAACTTTGTTCAACAAACTGGTGCGCGTACCTTTGAGGCTGCAGCATTTTTGCGCCGTGCAGGAGCGGATATCGACAGAGTTAAACAATTGTTTATTGAAACTTTCGATTCTATCCAATTGCGTGCTAAAATGGTATTTGAAGCAAGTCGTACTGAAGGGATTGCTATTTCCGTAGCGCCTGAAGGTTTGAAGGATATGATGGCGTTGGCTGCACAAAGTGCGGACATGCTCATTAGTAATGAAGATATTGAAGCAGCTTTTGTACTATATTCCCTAAATGATGGCGGTATCGGCGTCAGCGCTCGATCCAAAGGCAAGGTGAACGTACAAGTTGTAATGGAAGCCTTGGGTGGTGGCGGTCATAGAACTGTGGCTGGTGCTCAATTACAAGGTATGACCATAGAGGAAGCGAAGCAGGCCATTTTGGAGCATGCTCTTGATGCGCTTCATTCCGTAGAACAAGAGGAGGAACAACAATGAAAGTAGTATTGTTAGAAGACGTTAAAAAAGTTGGTAAAAAGGGCGAAATCGTTGAAGTTAGCGACGCATATGGTCGTAATGTATTGATCAAAAAAGGCCTCGGCCTTGAAGGTACAGCAACTAACGTAAATAATGCGAAACAAAAACAAGAATCCATTGCTCATAATAAAGCCGTTGCAAATGACGAAGCTAAGATCTTGGCAGCTCAATTGACTAAGGTTGAAGTAACTGTAAAAGTTCGCATGGGCGAAGAAGGCCGTGTATTCGGATCCGTTACTGCTAAAGATATTTCTGATGCTGCTAAAGCTCAATACAAAGTAGATATCGATAAAAAGAAAATCGAAATTAAAGAACCATTGAAAACATTGGGCGTACATGACGTATTAGTTCGTGTTCATCCTGAAATTACAAGTACTATCAAGGTTAATGTAGTAGCCGAATAATAGTATTCACCATGCTCTTTGAGTATGGTGAATTCTTTTATCCATAGTGGTTGTGTGAAGGGGATTATCATGGATGTACGCATTCCACCGCATAATCTAGATGCGGAAAAGGCCGTTTTGGGGGCTTTATTAACTAATGGATCCAATATGGGTGCCGTTGTAGATACGGTGACGAGTATTCTTAAATCTGAAGATTTTTACCGAGATGCACATCGTATTATTTACGATGCTATTCTAGAAATCGTGCATGCCAATAAGACGGCTGACTTTATCACAGTTGGTGAAGAACTAGACCGTCGTAAGCGCCTTGATGCAGTAGGTGGTCTTGCTTATATTACATCTCTTGCGAATGAATCGGTTTCCTACAATGTAGAGGAACATGCGAAAATCATCAGCGAGAAAGCTCAGTTGCGCCGCCTCATCGATGCAGGGAATAAAATCGTAGGCATGACGTATGCTGGCGAAGATGAGCCGACGGCAATCCTCAATAAGGCAGAGCAAATGGTGCTAGACGTAAGCGGTCAAACTCAGTCTGAATCCTCCTTTGCAGCTATTGGTGAAGTGGTTTTATCTAATCTAGATAAACTTAATGCACTGCAACAGCATGATGGTGCTATTACAGGTGTGCCAACAGGCTTTAAAGATGTGGACCATATTTTCAACGGCTTACAAAAATCTGACCTCATCCTCGTAGCGGCTCGTCCTGCGATGGGGAAAACAGCTTTCACCTTGAACATCGCTCAAAACGTAACGATGTTGTACGACAAGACGGTGGCGTTCTTTTCCCTGGAAATGGGCAAGGAACAGCTCGTTGGTCGTATTTTGTCCTCCGTGGCAGGTGTGAGCTCTGAAAAATTGCGCCGTGCGAACATGGATCCTGCTGACTGGGAAAAGGTTATTGCCGCAGCGGATCGCATGAGTAAATCCAAGCTCTTTATCGATGATACGCCGGGTCTTACCGTACAAGATATGCGCTCTAAATTGCGCCGTCTCAAGGTGGAACATGGCCTCGATCTCGTTATCGTCGATTATATTCAGTTGATGCAAGGTCGAAATGCTGGTAAGGGCAGTGAAAATCGTCAACAAGAGGTGTCCGAAATCTCTCGTAATCTTAAACTGATTGCTCGTGAATTTAACGTACCGGTTATCGCTTTGTCTCAGTTATCTCGTAGTGTTGAAAGCAGACCAGATAAACGGCCTGTACTTTCGGACCTTCGTGAATCTGGTTCCCTCGAGCAAGATGCGGATATCGTTATCTTCTTGTACCGCGATAAATATTACGATGAAAACTCCGAAAAAGGGGACAATGCAGAAGTCCTTATTCGTAAACATCGTAATGGCTCCATCGGTACCGTAGAACTCCAATTCGTTGGAGAATTAACACAATTTAGAGACGTAGAATTCCGAGACTTAGGGCCGGAACAATAATGAAAACTATCGTGGGGGTGCCCTATATTGATGGGGCCCCATAACACAGCTACATTTTAATTAAAAAGAAAGGACTATACTTCTTTGCTCCTCGTGACCTGATGTCGCTGCATAAGTATAGTCCTTTCTTTTTATCACTGTAGATATGAAGGTGTCCCATCAATATAGTGGCACTCGATAGTTTTCGTTGTATTGTTGGGAGAGGAGCGTATGATGGTTAGAGGTACTGAGTTTTTTGTGTTTTACTTCTTTTGTGTGGCTCTTGGGTTAATAATTAGTGGGTTGTATTTAATTATCAAACGATTTTTATTACGTCACAATGGAACTCCAGTAACGATTGTGTCTATACTTCCACGAGTTACAAAGGAAATACCATTTAGAGTGATTGGTGCGGATAGATATATTTATGGTTATGATATTAAGTATATTTTGAATGGTGAAACTCATACTGCTGAGAGTGTAGAGTTTTATATTCCTTTTGCACCAACCAGTGGACCTATGGTTCAATTTAGTCCGACAGGTGTGCTTGCAAAAAATGGAGAAGTAAGTATAGATAATGTGACGATAACTATTGAGTATGGCGCTGTTTCAATTGTATTAGGGGGATTAGTGTTATTAAGTTTGTTTTGATAGAAATAAATTAGCTATCTTTAATAGTCTGTTAAACATATGGCATCTAACATTAGATTATATATCTAGAGTTAGGTGCTTTTATTTTCTATAAATTTACTAGCATAAAAACAAACATATGTTTGAAAATACTTTGTTTTTTTGTTATACTAGTCATACAAATTCTTGTGTTCTTAATTTTTGTAAAAGCTACTTGTTTAGCGGTTTAGGGAGGTGTTTGTATGGGTTCAGCTGATACGGATCGGCTGTATATGTGTATTGATTTGAAGTGTTTTTACGCGTCTGTAGAATGCGCCGATTTAGGACTGGATCCGTTTATGACGCCTCTGGTGGTGGCCGATGGTTCTCGTGGCAAGGGGGCTATTACGTTGGCTATTTCTCCTGCCTTAAAAAAGTTAGGTGTTAAAAATCGCAGCCGATTATTTCAGATTCCACCGTATATTGAGTATTTGACGGTGAAGCCACATATGAAGCGGTATATGCAGGTGTCTGCTGAGATTTATGGAACCTTGCTCAAGTATGTGGCGCCCGAAGATGTGCATGTGTACTCTATCGACGAGTATTTCATCGATATTACGCCCTATTTACCACTATATAAAAAGACGCCTCGTCAGTTGGCGCAGATGTTGCTTGATGCGGTGCTAGTGGCAACGAAGATTTATGCCACCGTTGGAATCGGAACAAATTTGTTTCTTGCTAAGATTGCCCTTGATATTTTGGCGAAACATGCGTCTGATTTTATAGGCTATCTTGATGAAAGCCTTTTTAAAGAGACAATCTGGTATCATCAGCCTTTGACCGATATATGGCAGATTGGTAAGGGCATAGCTAATCGTTTGCATAAGTATGGTGCTTATGACTTACATGGTATTACTATGATTCCAGAGACGAAGTTGTACAAGGAGTTTGGCATTAATGCAGAGCTCATCATTGACCATGCTTGGGGCCGTGAGCCTTGTACGATTGCGGATATCCATGCGTATCGACCTATTAAGCACTCTATCTCGCACAGTCAGATTTTGTTGCGTAATTATACCTATGAAGAGGCATACGTGCCTATGCGCGAAATGGTAGAGTCCTTGGTATTAGAGCTTTTACAAATCAAAGGGGTTACGAACCATATTCACGTTCATATCGGCTATGCTGATGAAATGATGCGCTCTACAGGAGGTTCTAAAAAGCTTAAGCAGTACACTGACTCTTTGCAGGTGTTAACGGCGGCAGTTATTAAATTATACGAGCAGCATTGCCGTAAAAATGAGCTCATCCGTCGCATAGGAATCAGCTTTGAGGATTTAGTCAATCGATCCGCCATACCTCAAGAGGTGGACCTATTTAGCACTCTTACTACAAATGAAGAGGAAAAAGAGCGACAGGTACAAGAGGCTATGCTATCCATTAAGAAACAGTTTGGTAAGAATTCTATTTTGCGTGCATCGAGCTTACAAGAGGAAGGAACCATGCGCTTTAGAAATACCTTGGTAGGCGGTCATAATGGGGAATAGATATTATAATGGATACATTGGAAATACATTAGTCGCGTAAGGGGAGGTATACATTAATGAAACATCGCATGTCTCGGTTACAGCGAGCAAAACAATTTATGCCCTTTGCGGCATTGAGGGGATTTGAAGCGTTATTAGCCGCTGTAGCAAAGCCAAAAGAAAATCGGGCAGAGTTATCAGAGGATCAAATAGACGAGTTAAATACAGTTTTACAATCTGTACGTTGTGGGGAGTGGGTACGAATCGTTTACTACAACAAACGAAAATATACGGAACTTATAGGAGCTGTTGATATGATTAGTGAGCAATTACAAATTCTATCTGTACAAGGAACTGTTATTCCTTTCAGATATATTAAAGAGCTAAACTTGTATGATATATAAATATAAATGATGGCTTTTACTGTGTATGGTAAATAGACTAGAGTTAAGAAATAATTAGGTATACAATAGTATCATGGGTAAATATAGCTTTATAAAGATTTCTTTAGTTTTGTTGACTCTAATATACCTATATAATTTTTCGTGTTTTTGACTTAGAAAGGCGGTGTATGTAATGCATGATGTCATATCATTACTTATAAATCGCTATGATTTTTTCCTCCAGCTATTATGGGAGCATATAGAAATTTCAGTATTAGCTTCTGTTATTGCTACCATCATCGGTGGCTTATTGGGTGTGTTTATATACGAATATAAACGGCTAGCTGCGCCAGTTATGGTAGTGGTTAATTTCCTATATACAATTCCATCTATATCGATGTTAGGCCTTTTGTTGTACGTATCAGGTGTCGGTAATACGACGGCTATCATTGCATTGGTTATATATGCTTTATTACCGATGGTACGAAATACATTTACTGGTCTTAACCAGATTGATCAAGCCATGTGTGAAGCGGGGATTGCATTAGGGCTCACGCGGATTCAACGTTTGTGGAATATAGAGATTCCTTTGGCTATGCCGACGATTATGGCTGGTATACGGACTATGCTCGTTATGACCATTGCCTTGACAGGTATTGCATCCTTTATTGGTGCTGGTGGTTTAGGTGTGGCGATTTATAGGGGCATTACAACGAATCAAAGTGCTTTGACGATTGCCGGTAGTCTACTGATTGCACTATTAGCCATTACTGTTGATGCGCTCTTTTCTCTAGGTGAAAGAGTAACGCGTATTAGCTCTCATATGAAGCGTTATACGATTATATTTGTTTCGATTATGACGCTAATTGCAATGGGTATAGGTGGCTGGGCTATGTATTGCCGTCATGTGAAGACCGATGTTATTCATATTGCAACGAAACCTATGACGGAACAGCTTATTTTAGGGAATGTTTTAAAAGAATTAATCGAGAAGAAGACTGATTTAACCGTAGAGGTTACAGAAGGTGTAGGTGGTGGTACATCAAATATTCAACCAGCTATGCTTTCCGGCCAATTTGATATATATCCTGAATATACCGGTACGGCTTGGTCTGCTGTGCTGAAACGTACGGATGCTTATGATGAAAGCCTATTTAATGAGCTTTCACAGGCCTATAAAGAAAAATATAATTTTGAGTGGGTGGGCATGTACGGCTTTAATAATACCTATGGCATAGGAGTGCGTAATGAGATTGCTCAGACCTATGGTGTAAAAACGTATTCCAATCTTGCTCGTATAGCACCATCCCTAACATTAGGCGGGGAATATGATTTCTTTGGTCGTGAGGATGGCTATGCTGGATTGCAACGCGTATATGGTATGAGCTTTAAAGCTACTAAAGATATGGATATAGGGCTAAAATATACGGCTATTAGTCGTGGTGAGGTGGATGCAATGCCGATATTCACGACTGATGGTCAATTAAGTATTGCACCGATTACGGTGTTACAAGATGATAAACATTTATATCCATCCTATATGGCTGGTAATGTCGTACGTAGCGAAGTGTTGATTGCTCATCCTGAACTGCGGCCTGTATTAGAAAGTTTAAATCATACGATTACAGATCAAGAGATGGCGAAGATGAATTACGCCGTTGAAACGGAACATCAACTGCCAGCTGATGTAGCACATAAATTCCTGGTAGAACGAAATTTGATATAAGGTGAATATAGTTAGAACTAAAGTAAATAAAATTTGATATATATTGAATATGATTTTGTATTGACATTTAATCTCCTTTGATGTAATATAAACATATGAACAGATATTCATATAAATAAAAATATCTGATGAATAATGTTTAGGAACATATATAACAAGATATGAAACAAGATATGTCTAATAAGTATTAGAAATAGACAATAAATTAACTTATAATACAGGATAGAAACTTTCACTATTATCAAAGGAGATATCATGGAAGAAACATTGTTGTTGAAGGATTTGAACTGTGCGAACTGCGCAGCAAAAATTGAAGATCGTATCCGTAAAATGGATGTTGTAGAGACTGCCAATTTTACACTTGCTACACATCAATTAAAATTAACCGGCTCTTGGGAAGACCGTGAAGCGCTTAAACGTGACATTCAAGATATTTGTGATGCCATCGAAGAGGGCGTAACCGTAGCGGATTACGAGCGTAAATCTAAAGCGGCTATGGATGATCATGGTCCTGACCAGGATCGTGGTAGTGATGCTGTAACAATTGTAGTCATCGTAGCAGGTTTGTTATTCATGATTTATGAAGTTTTGTCATCCTTTGTCCCATCCATCGGCTTGCCAGAGAGTATTGAAACTCCAATTTACTATATTGCCTATATCTTACTTGCGTTCCCAGTATTGCGTATCGCAGGTCGTAATATCTTAAAAGGTCAAGTATTTGATGAGAACTTCTTGATGTCTATCGCTACATTGGGCGCCATTGCAATCGACGCATTGCCTGAAGCAGTAGGCGTTATCTTGTTTTACCGTATTGGTGAGTTCTTCGAAGAAAAAGCAACTGATCGTAGTCGTACAGAAATCATGAACGCTGTCGATATGCGTCCTCAAGAGGTGCGCGTTGTAGACACAGGCTGTGGCGGTGAAATCGTAGTTATGGCTCCTGAAAAGGTTGAAGTAGGCTGGACTATCGAAGTTCGTCCTGGTGATTTAATCCCTCTAGACGGTACAGTTCTTGAAGGTGAAACTCGCGTTAACACAGCTCCTGTAACAGGTGAGCCTGTACCGGTTCGCGCTGTACCTGGCACTCAACTTATGTCTGGTTGCATCAACGAATCTGGCCGCATTACGATGCGTGTGGACAAGGTTCTTGAAGAATCCATGGTTACTAAAATTCTTGATGCCGTGGAAAATGCAGCATCTTCTAAACCTAAAATCGACCGTTTTATCACGCGTTTCGCTCGCGTATACACACCAATCGTTGTAGCTTTTGCATTGGCTGTAGCTATCATTCCCTCCCTTATTACAGGTGAATGGCATAAATGGATTTACACAGCCTTAACATTCCTCGTTATTTCTTGCCCATGTGCATTGGTGCTTAGCGTGCCACTCGCATTCTTCTCCGGTATCGGCAATGCGTCTAAACACGGTATCTTGCTTAAAGGTGGTCGCGTTATCGAGGCTTTGGCTAATGTGAAAGCAGTAGCTCTCGACAAAACTGGTACCATCACATCTGGTGAATTTAAAGTACAAAACGTAGAAACTGTAGGCTCCCATGTGAGCAATGCTCAATTGCTATCTATGGCTTCAGCTATTGAAGCAGTATCTACGCATCCAATCGCAACAAGCATCGTTTCCGAAGCAAAGGCACAAGGTATTGTAGTAGAAGCGTCTGACTTTGTTCAAGAATTAGCCGGTGAAGGTATGGTGGGCACCGTTGATGGTCAACAAGTCCTCGTTGGTAACCGTCGTCTCATGGAACGCTATGCTGTTCAAGGCTACCCAACAGAAGCTACTGAATATGGCACAGAAGTTCTTGTCGCAGAAGGTAATACATACTTAGGTCGTATCATCATCGCCGATGAAGCTCGCCCAGACTCTGCTGAAGCGATTGCTAATCTTAATGGTCAAGATATTAAAACTGTTATGCTTACAGGTGATGCTGAAGCAAGTGCAAATTACATTGCTAAAGAAACTGGCGTAAGTGCTGTACGTGCTCAGTTGTTGCCTCAAGATAAATTGTCTGTTGTACAAGATATTCGCTCTGAATATGGTCCAACTATGTTCGTAGGGGATGGCATCAACGATGCTCCAGTACTTGCAGGTGCTGATGTAGGTGGCGCGATGGGTAGTGGTGCTGATGCGGCTATCGAGGCGGCAGATGTTGTGTTCATGCGTCCATCCTTGACTGCTATTGCACATATCCTTGACTTGTCCAAAGCGACGTTGCGCGTAGCATGGCAAAACGTAGTATTCGCTATTGCCGTTAAAATTCTTATCATGGCACTAGGCCTTATGGGCTATGCATCCATGTGGTGGGCGGTATTTGGTGATACTGGCGTATCCATCCTTTGTATCTTGAACTCTATTCGTATCTTGCGCCGTTAATTTGGTGAAAGTAATCTTATAGAACCATACAGGAATATAACAAATGATATTATTCTGGTCTGACAGAGTAGGATAAAACAAATAACCTCTATATTAGCGACAAGCTAGTATAGAGGTTATTTTTATAAGATTTAACCTAATGATATATTGCTGATTATTTGTTTGCATACTTACCCACTGTAAGTTTTAGTGGTTTAATCTTTTGGTGGATTTTTTAGTTTAGTAGTCTTATTAATCTATCTGTTCGCTAGATTTTTTGGTAGATTTGATATAAAAATGTTTTGAGATGCTTTTAACATATACAATTGTGCATTGTTAATAGACATAAAGCGATTTATGTATATACTACATAAACAAAACTTTCACAATTGAATTGAATAATAGCTATAAAATAGTATATAATTTATTAGATGATTACTATATGTTCGTTGGAAGGAGGGATAGCATGATCACGGTGTACAAACACATAGAAGAAGAGTTAGTTTCAGACTGCACTGTATCAGATGCCACAAAAGGTTCTTGGGTAAATTTGGTGAACCCAGACCCCGATGAGTTGTCCCTCATCAATATTTTGACGGAAATTCCAACGGACGTTTTAAAGACCGCCCTCGATATGGAAGAACGTTCTCACGTGGAATTAGAGGATAATTATATTTTCGTGGTTATCAATATTCCTGCGATTCGCGGCAATGATATGTACGATACGGTTCCGCTCGGTATCTTTTTGACGCCTGACTTCTTCATTACTGTATGTCTTGAAGAGTCTGAGGTGTTGTATCCGTTCATCTCAAATCAACTGTCTACATTCTATACATATAAAAAGACGCGGTTCTTGTTCCAAATCTTGTACCGTACAGCTACATTATTCTTACGTTACTTGCAACAAATTAACCGCCGTACCGACGATATTGAAGTTCAGTTGCGTCATACGACGAAGAATAAAGACTTCTTCCAACTATTGGAATTACAAAAATCCATGACATACTTTACCTCTGCGTTGCGTACGAATGGAACTGTTATGGAACGCCTATTGCGCTTGCGTGGTCACAGCACTTATAGACATTTGCTTAAAATGTACGAAGAGGATGAGGATCTTTTGGAAGACGTTATCATTGAAAATAAACAGGCCATCGAGATGGTTGAAATGTACTCTAATATCTTGATGAATATGATGAACGCCTTTACATCGATTATCTCAAATAACCTCAATATGGTGATGAAAATGTTGGCGGCCCTTACGATTACTTTGGCAGTGCCCACAATCATATTCAGCCTGTGGGGAACGAATGTGGCGTTGCCATTCCAGGATGATCCAAATGGATTTTACGAAGTAGTAGGTATTTCCGTGGTGTGTTCTATCATTGCTATCATCGGCATGTGGAAAAAAGACCTATTCTAACATATATGACAAATAACTAATAGATTAGGGCAATACTAAATGTTAAATACAAATGAAAAAGCTGGCTGCAAGTCAGCTTTTTTGCTTGCTTACGTATTACGTTATTGCTTATTATTAGACCAATCTGATATAATAATACCGTTATGGAGAGGTGTCCGAGTGGTTTAAGGAGCTGGTCTTGAAAACCAGTGACTCCGCAAGGGGCCGTGGGTTCGAATCCCACCCTCTCCGCCACCAATACATACAACTATCACAGATTATAACGAATTGTAACGAACTATAACAAACATAGTAAAAATAAGGGCTTACAATGGTATTGTAAGATTACAATTATAACGAATTGTAACGGATTACAACAAAGTTTTGCCACCATTTTGCCCCCAAAAGAATAAAATAATTTGCCCCCATTGCATGCAGTATGTAATGGGGGCATTTTTCTATTTATGACTAATAGTAGATCCAATTTTATTAATAGCGTTATTCAATTCTGATTTCATTTCATCAGTAACATGAGTATAAACTGCTAATGTAGTGCGTGGCTCATTGTGTCCAACACGTTCCATGATTGCTTTTAATGGTACATTGGCCTCTGCTAGAAATGAAATATGTGTATGTCTGAATGTGTGCGAACTAATCGGTTTGTGAAAATCAACTTTCTTTAATATTTTATTTACAAAGTGTACATCAAATGGATAACCACCATCTGTTACAAAGATATAATCAGTTTTTGCAAAACGAGGTTTCCATAATTGTTTTGATTTATTCATTGTAATAAAATGATTAATTATTTGTTTGGCTCTAGCATCTAAGGATACCTTTCTAATTGAATAGATGTTTTTAGGCGATGATCTAATAGCCTCGTTTTTTAAACTACCATAAGAAGATAAAGAGGCATTCACATCAATTTCGGATTTTCTCTCATCATAATCTTGAACACGCAACGCTACCATTTCGCCAAAGCGTAAACCTGTTAAGGATTGAAATTCACATAAGAGGGTAACAGTTGGATTGATAGCATCTAATTTAGTAAGCAATAATTTTAGTTCTTTTTGTGTTAAGAATTTATCTCGTTGTCGTTGTACTTTCTCTACATTTAGTACAGGTTTTTGAAGTTCTAGATTATCAAAAAAAGAAATATCATGAATAAATTCCATACGGCGCGCATATCTGAATGTTTGTCTAATAAGGCTTAGTATGGCCTTAGTGTAAGAATAGGAGTGCTGTTGTGCAATGATATCCAGTGCATTTTGTAATATATAAGTACTTACATTACCTATTAAAATATCAGAAGGCACATGTTCTAATAGCTTGGCTTTATAGACACGATAGTTTCTTTGTGTAGATGCTTTTCTGAAAGATTCTTTTGACATAAGATATTTGTCTATTAATTCCTCTAAGGTCATCTCCATAGCCGTGTTAGTATTGGTTGCCTTATCTATCAAGGCCTGTAATTCTAATTGTGCTGCTTTTTGTGCTTGCCTACCTTTGATGGCATAAGTAATGGATACACGTTTAGTCTTACCACTATATGGGCAAGTATAGCGTTCCATGAATCTATATTTTATAGTACCATCTTTTGTGGTACGTTCTTCTATCCACATAAAAAGACCTCCTAGTCTAAAATGGTATAGTAAATAAGCCTTAGAGGTATAGTATAATATAGATATGCGGTGTCTCTAAGGCATCAAGCCTCTATCCAGTAGTAGCTAGATAGGGGCATTTTTATTTTGTCTAATATTTTTATGTATATTGGATTATTAAAAAATATAGTCCAATATAAGCAGATTTACTGGACTATAAAAGTATATAGTCTAAAAAATATTAAAATATTAGACTTAACTATCTATAATACTTAATAATTATGGTATAAAAATTGATGTATTGTTGCCCATTATTCTGTTAGTGCATAGAGGAATTTTTATTTATTAACTTTTGCTGATAGTTTATCTATATATTTTATTTTATCGGATTCGAAAGGTTCAAGATCCCATAGAATAATAGCTATGATTTCGGTTAGATCTTCTCTTGAAATAATTCCACTTACAGCAAATGGTACTGCATTTTCCATAATTTTTGTAAATTTACTTATGGTTGGTATATCATAATCATTTATAAGTAAAAAATACATGCCTGTTGCGATAGCGGTGCGTTTATTTCCGTCAAGGAAACAGTGATTAGATGCTATAGAGTATACTAAATAAGATAATTTCTCAGTAAAAGATGGGTAGTAATCATCATTTTGGAGGAACTCTAAAATACCTTTTATATAATCTTCGTTAATAGTGCCTGGAGCCCCGCCACTTTCTTTTAGCACTGCATTATGGGTTCTGAGGACGTGTTCAAAGTCAATGTAATATATCATTGTTATTTATCCTTAAGTCGTAAAAAGATGTCGCGATGCTCTTTTATTTGCTCTTCTAAGCTTTTGCTTTTTTCTCCTAGAAAACGCTCGTATTCTTCAGATGATACAGAAGAGATATATTCACTTAAATTACCATGATATGCATCGCGTAGGCCTTTATCTAATGTAGCCATTGTTCTTCTAGCACTTTCAAAATAAATAGACATCATAGGGTTTTTAGCGATATCATCAATGATTATATCTACAACCTCTTTGGTTAATTGTTGTCCGCTTGATTCATATTGCTTGGCGATTTCAGTGGCGATACATGTTTCCACTGCAGCAATATTAGTTAATACTTCGCTATACATGGTATCGCGTAGATTAGCTTTACTTTTTAAGCGTAGTATTTTTTGATAAGTTGTTGCATTTTCTAAAAATATACATTTATAGACTCTATTGGTAAAATATTCATATTTGTATGGGCCCATATTTACATATTGACTTAATGCTTGTGTGAAGCTTTTTCTTACTTTTTCAGTAGTAAATGCTGCAGGTAAAAAGTTTGGATCCCGTTGATTTATATAGGTACGATGCCCACCAGCTTTTTCTGTTAATACATCAATGACAATATCTAAAATTTGTGATCGTAATTCTTTTGCAATAGGACTGTTTTGTAGAAGCATAGCAACGTTTAAGAAACTACGAAAGCTGAATATAGCTAGGTTTCTGCTTGTCTGACCGACATTTATGTCGGTCAGTTTATATGAGGCCAACTCTTCACCTGTTAAAATTTTATATCCATTTAATGTTAGTTCTTGGTAATGGGATTCAACTATTCTTTCTATTGTTCTAATATCAACCTTAAAGAAGTTAGCTAGATACTCTTTGGTAAACCAAATTTGATTTTTCCAGATAGTTCCACCAATATAATTGCTTAATTCATGTTCAATTTCTTTTAACGCAATAGAGTTATTTAAAATATTTTGTCGATCTAGCTGTGACGTCGTTAAATCATTCATCTAATAATTCGCCTCCTTAGCTAACATTATATTGTGCATTAGGTTAACTTAATAGTAGTTAATTGGATAATATAAGGGGATAGTTTAGATAATAATATATCAGATGGTATAGCAAATAAGCCTAAGAGGTATGGTATAATAAAAGAAGTTGATGTGGTATACCTCTTAGGTGTATCGTGGCCTCTTATTCTGTTGGCGCAGAGTAAGAGGCATTTTTTATTTTAGTTAGCTGAATATGTTTTGATAATATATTGCCCACAATTACAACGATAAATAGATTTATCTGTAGTATCATCCATATGGATATGTAGCTGTTCTTTTAACTTAGGTAATGGATTATGACATTTACTACAGGTTAGTTTGTCATTTTTGATATACACACCACTATAACGAATGCCGTCTATATCGACGGCTTGTAAATTATCATCGTCTAAGGCTGCTAATTCTGATAGAGCGTATATATTATTTAACATCTCTTTGTCAGCATCAGCTTCATCAATGAAATTAATTTTAATATTATCCATGAAAGTTAATTCTCCCTGTGTCTTTTAATTTTTCTAATCCGTGAGGAACTCCAACGGCTTTGGCTAAGTTGCATAGACTAGTGCAGTCATGATCCATAATTAGTTCATCTGGTAATAATAACTCAACAGCGAATGCATTGGCTTGCCGTTCTAGTTTATCAGTGCAGTAAAATGTATGGGCTCGTAAAAATGGAACATTCGCATCTTGATGTAATAACGCATGACCAAGTTCATGGGCACATACAAACCGCTGCAGATGATAAGGTACATTGTCATTAATATGGATAGTCCACATACGAAAATGACAATCACAGTACCCAAGTAATCTCCCTAAGCTTTCAAAAGAAATCATAATATCAAGACATTTACACAACTCAAAAGGGTCATTGGTATTATGTGTAGTAACTAACTCTCTAACAATCCCCTTAATATCCATTGGCATCACTCCGATTCAGAATTTTTATATTTGTGAGGGGTGAATTTTTTTTGTGCTCGTTTTTTAGCGGTACGGATGGACATTTCTAATGATTCTTTTAAAAGCTCTCTAGTGATATCGTCCATTTCCTCACCGCCGTTATAAAAGGCAAGGGCTGCATCTGAATTTAAATCATCTAAAATAGATTGCAACCTTTTTTGAATATCTCGTTCTACACGAGGAGTAAATTCTTTTTGTGTGGTTGCAAATCGTGGATCTAAATCAGATTTTTCAAGTTTCAATGCATCCGCGATTTTTTGAATAGTACCAGCATTAGGCGTTGAGCGCATAGAGAAATATCCAGATAAAGTTGATGCGGGTATTCCTGTTAATTGTGAAAGCTCACCTTGTGTCATATGAGATGTATATTTTTTTAGGTTTTCGGATATTTCTTTCCGAATTTTTCTATCAAAATCACTAAGTTGATTCCTTGCCATAAGCGAGTTCTCCTTTCTAAACTATCTATATTATAACGAATAAAATCGTTAAAATCAATATAAATAGAAAATAAAAACGATAAAATTCGTAATTGAATTTGCGAAATTTGTTGACATAACGAATAAACTCGTTTATATTGGTATCAAGGAGGTGATGAAATGGTAATCACTTTAGAATCAGCACGTATCAATGCAGGATACAGTCAAAAGGAAGCTGGCGAATTGTTTGGCGTGCATTATCAGACTATCGCTAAATGGGAAGAGGATAATACTAAAATGCCATTTGATATGGTGAATAAGATTCCTGAAGTATATGGTATTGAACATAATCATATTTTTTTTGGTGTTAAAAACGAGTTTATTCGTTATATCAGAAAGACCGCAGAAACCTATAAGAAATAAAAGGAATTTATCAAATGGAAGAAATTAAAATTGCAGGAAAGTTAGAGTGTAATTTCAATACTCAATTAAAGCGACATATGGATAATGTGGGAAGTAAGTTAAATGATCTAGCAGATGCAATTAAGTTAGCAAGAAATGAGGGATATAACTTAACTGTAGATATTAGCAAATTAGAAATAGAAGAGGTAAAAAAATGAAAAGAGAAGTAGTAAATCTAAAGGAAAAAGCAAATTGTATTAGGCAAGATACATTGATAGTTAAAATAAATGCTTGCAGTACATTATCAAAGTTGAATGAACTGGTAGAAAAAGCAAATGAAATGAGAAAAGAGCACAATTGTAATTGCACTCTTTTCATCAAAATAATTTAAGCATTAATAGTTGCCATAATAAACAACTACAACTTCATTCATTAGTGTGGATACAGAGATATCACCAATGAATCGAATGCTAATTGCAGAACTTAATAAGAAAAAATCGTTAAAATTTGTATATTTAGTCTCTTTATCTCCGTGAGAAACAATAATTTCTTTTAAATTAGGGACTGCAATTTCAAATCCACTTTTAAATTTAATTACTGCGGTCATATAATCACCTCCTTTCACAGCATGTGCCAAAATACGCTATCAAATCAAAATCACGTAATCGAGAAATACCAGAAGCCTTCTCTAATTGAAGCATTGGGTTATTAGCTACATTTAACAGAAAAGGCTTTAGTGAATGGAGTAATATTCATTTCCATAGCTTTAGACAAAATACTATTTGGGGTGCTTAAACTTCTAAATTGTGGGTTAACCACTAAGATGTTATTGCAAAGGCTTTTTATCCTTTACATCTACTTGTTACCAAGTAGTTCAGCATATGTCATTATCCTATCAAGAAATATTATACATGAACAAATGATGAAAATAAAACAAAGAGGTGAAATCAAATGAAGGAAATTAAAGAAAAACTACACCAAGTAATTTTAAAAAGATTAGACATGGCAATGAATGAAACAAGTTATACAGATCCATATATTGTTCCATACATTGAACTATATGAACGCTTAGAAGAAAAGAGTGTTCCACAATAAGTAGAACACTCTAAATAATTAATCCTTATTTAGTTGTTTGTGATATTCCTTTAGTGCTTCAACGATTGCAGCCGTAATAGCACTAGGAACATCGCTACTATATTTAACAGTTAGTGCATGAGAACGAGCAATGGTAGAAATTTTTTCGAAGTCAACTTTCATATACTCACCTCCTTTTAAGATGAGTATAGCATGAATGATAAAAATTGAAAGAGGTGAAATCAAATGAAAGAATTAAAACAGCCCATGAATAACGCTCAACTATATCAAGTGAAAGAGTCATATAAAGATCCAACTGTAATGGAAATAGTTGCTTTATTAAAAGAAAAAGAAGGACTTACATATGCAGGAGCAAATGAAATTCTTCTTAGTGTTTCTACTGTATTAGAATATGAAGCTACTTATCTTTCAAAGTTACCGTTGCAGAAAGAACAGTAATAGGCTCATCATTATCAACAAATAAAACTGGAACTTTGTGATTAGAACCTAAGAAAAGAACATTATTTAGAGTACTAGGAAGCTTTGAAAGTTGTTTTTCATCAGACTTAGTAATGAAGTCAACATGTAGAAATAGGTTCAAGAAAAAAGTTATGTCCTTGGCAAGCCAACTGATTAAGGAATTACGAATATTGTGTGTTTGTGGAAGTGGCAATAGTTTAAGTAATTCGTCATATTCAATTAACTCAAGAGGGGTTAGTTCGAAACGATTTTTATAATCTGGTGGAATGATTGGGATGTAAGGATTTTCACTATAAAGTAAGGATTTACATGTAATCAATTCACCCTGTAACTTACAAAGAAATTCGACTTCATAGAAGTTATCAATAGTAAGTGTTTGAAAGATTGCAAATTCTAAAGCTTGTAACTCTTTAATTGTTTTAGTCATAAACTCATCTCCTTTCAAGCTAATTATAACACTAGGCAAGGAGATGCGAAGGAGGGACAAATGGGAACAAATAGTAATGCATTAATAAATGAAATGCAAAAAGAGGTTAGTCAAAGGCGAATTATTAAATTGATTGAAGCTAAGAACCTTATTAAAGAAGTAATACATTATGATCCAAGTAAAAACTCAAAATATAAAACAATAATTAACATGATTGATGAAGCAATTGTCGATGAACTTAAAGTCCAAGAAAAGTCAATGCAAGCTTTGAGGCAATAACTTTGACAACTTCAAGAGAAGCTGAACCACTAATCTTACCAAGAGTATTTTTAGTTTGTTTCCAAATAGAATCATCACGAATGGTATCTAAATAATCATGACCTTCGTTCGTCAATCTAGTAATGGAAATGTAAGCTGCAGTTTCATCGATTATACCAACAATAAATCCTGCATCATCTAAAAGAAAAACATGATAAAGGATAAGTTCTTGGTTTTGATGAAGTTTTGCAAGTCCATTCAATGTCAAAGAAGCATCAATAGAATTAGAGTTTTCAATAGTAAACAATATATTTCGAATTAAATCTAAGTCACGTTTCATAATGAACACCTCCTTTCAAGCTAATTATAGCACTGAGAGAGGAGATAAAGAGGGAGCATAAATGAAAGAAATTAAAGGGAAAGTAGAAATTAAAATAAATCCAAAACTAAAGGCACATATGGAAAAGATTGGTGAAAAAAATCAAAACTTGTTAAATGCAATTGAAGCAGCACAAAGTGATGGATTTAACGTAGTAATTGATAACAATTTATTAGAGCATGACAACCGATTAACTATTGATGAGGCTGTAAATAATTTAGCAAATACATTTATTCAAATGAAAAGCATTATGGATAGAGTTGCAATTGAAGATGCTTGGTATACAAAAGCATTTGGGGATGAAGTAGAAAATGCCCTTATCACAATGGCTGTAATAAAGGCATTTGGTATTGGTAAAAAATCTGAACGTTATTTAGGTGTTGTTAAGAAAGTAGTAAGAGAGCTTAATACTGCACCAAGTAAAGGCTGATAATCTTTAATTTTATCAGCGATTGAGGAAAGCATACCTTGTTCAATTGGTGCTTTCATCTCAATACGATCATATAAAGATTTTAATTCTTTTAATAGTAATGCTTTATCTTCTTCGGAAAAATCAGAAGAATTTACAAGTTCTTGAACATCAGAAAATGAGCAGTTGTTATTGATGATGTTAGATGAGTTATTATCACCAACAATACCATAATTAGCACCCATTATATTGATGCTAGTACTAGAAGCATTAGTTTGAACATTCTCTACTTCTTGAATGCCTAGAGCTGTAATTTTTAAAGAAATTGGTAAACCAGTACATGGAATATGGTTTTTAACAAAACCAGCTTCTTTTAAATATTCTACTTGCATTTCTAATGAATGGCGTTCTTCAACTGATAGAGAATAAAATGTATCTCTTACTATATTGAATGCACCATAAGCATTTTGAGCATTATATATTTGCTCCAAAAGAGATAATGAATCATTGTGTATTGACATAGTTTCACCTCCTTTCAAGGTGATTATATCAATTCTGAAAAAAAGATGAAATAGAGGAGAAGTTATTAATGTTAACAATTCAATTAGAAGGGCCTATGAAGAAAATGACGGGCGATAAATTCATGTCCGTTTATGAGCGAGCTTCTAATGCTAAACGAGAATTAGAGATTGCACTTGTAGAGCTAGAAGAATTAGGTATTAAAGTTGATGTAGTTTATTTATCAGATAAATAAAGAAGGGTAAGGAGTAGTAATGGAAAGTGTTCAACCAAAGTATGTCCCTATTAGCACACTAGCTAAGATATGGGGACGGAGCAAGATGTATATCTATAGAAGAATAGATATGATCCGCAATGAAGGTAGATTTAATGAAATCTGTATGCAACTAGGACCACAACAAACGCTGGTACATGTAGAAAAATTTGAAGCATGGATGAAAGGGCAGCATATGAAGTGGCTAAAGGGGGCATAGAAGATGAACATTATAAATCTAATTACAACCGTGCAATGGTGCTTGGGAATATTGGGGTTAGGACTATATGGAGGAATTGAGCAAGCAGAAGGCTGGCAAATATTAATCAATATGGTTTTAACACTAACAACTGGCATTACAATTTGGATGTTAGGCAGGGTTAAGGAGGTGATAAAACATGAAAGACAAAAGAGAAAAAGCACTAGATCTACTAAAAACATATTTAATGTTTGATGATGAAGAAATGCAAATTTTAAGGGAACACATTACATCTATCAGTGTAAGCGATAAAAGTGCAAGTTTAGACTTTACTATTCTTGCTAATGGATGCGCTATTTTTGTTAAGCGAAAGACAGGGGAATATGTATTGCGCATAACAGGTAAAGGCCCAATTAAAGAAAACAAAGTATATCTTGCATTAAGGGCAAGAGAAATACTGCTTGATGCGGTGATGAATAATGAGTAAACACTGCAGCATATGTGATGAGTGCAATAAAAAAAGCCATGCCTACATACACTGTAGACAGGCTAAAGGAATAATCTGTATGGAACATTGCGATGCATGCCAATATTTAGAGCTTGAACAAGGTGACATGCATTGCAATTATCCTAGGCAAAAAGAAAAGGCCACTAATTAAAGTAGCCTAATCAAGCACGTAATTACGTACCAACCTAACGTAATTATATCACATGGACACAAGAAAGACTAGAGAAAAGCTTATTTCAAGGCTTTTCTTATTAACTAGATATAACATATTAACAAATCAACCATGGAGAATAATTACGATGAGGAAGCGTAAGAAAGTCATATCTAAAAATATGATAGAGGTACTTGATTATCACACATCAAGAACCTATAGAAAGAATGGCAAGCGTGTAAAAAAGAAAAGCATCACACCAGAAGCACAGAAAAAGCAAAATGAAAAACAAGCAGAAGCAATGCTACGTATGTTGATTGATAATAACTTCACTACAAATGATTGCTATATCACATTAACTTACAAAGAACAGCCTGCTACATGGGAAGATGCAAAGAAAGATATTCAGAATTTTATAAGACGGCTTAAACGTAGATATAAAAAACTGGATAAAGAATTGAAATACATTTACATAGCGGAGGGGAAAACAAGAATACATTTCCACATGATTATCAATAATGCAGAACTATATTCAGATGAATTGAATGAACTTTGGACACATGGCATGCATAAGTTGATGTTATATCAAGGCAGAGCAGAAGATGCAGTGAGATTAGCAAGCTACTTTGTAAAAGAAAAAAGAAGTGCATGCTACTCAGATAAAGAAGATGCATTTAAGCGCAGGTGGAATAGTAGCAAAAATTTAGAAAAGCCAAAAGTAAAAACAGAAATATTGAAGCCGAGCGAATGGAGAGATTACATCCAACCGCCAAAAGGCTATTACGTGGAAACAGACAGTGTAGTTGAAGCTGTATCAGATGAAGGTTATCCTTACAGATTTTACAGATTAATAAGAATTGAGGAGGTAAAACATGGAACTACTAGGAATAGGCATTGTGACAGGGGCAATGTTAGGAGTATCAATAATGGTATTATGCGTAATTAGTAAAGAATGTGAGAAATGGGAGGATAAAGTAAATGATAAACGTAAATGAGGTGTATCTTAGTGGCAACGTAGTGGCGGATGCAGAACTACGTTATACAAAAACAGGAAAGCCAGTACTCACATTTAGAATGGCAACCAATAAATATGTGAATGAGCAACAGAGTACACAATATCACAACATTGTATGCTGGGTTGATGCGGAAAAATACAGTGGATTAAAGAAAGGTGATTTTGTATCAGTAAATGGTGAACTAAGAACTAGATCATACGAAAAAGACGGAGGGAAAAGATACATTACAGAGATTGTGGCCAAAGTCCTTACGTATGGCTTGAAAGAAAATGAAAGCGCACCAAGCAATTTTGAAAATGGGTTTGCAGATGATGATGAAACTATTCCATTCTAGGAGGAAATAAATGCGAAGAGGTAGACCAAGAAAGATATGTAGCCACTCATTTGGACCAGCAAAAAGTGGTGCATTATGGGTGAAAGTATCTTGCCCTAAGGGGAAAACATCAATAAAAGTATTCAAAGGTAAAACCGCAGGTACATTACATTGGCTAAAGAAAGAAGAATGTGAAGACTGCCCTGCATATGCTCCAACAAAGATTTATAGAACATAAAAAAATATATGCTGAATTGATGCGGCAAGCAAATAAAACAGGATAGGCGGTATATCCGCCCTTACCTAAAACTAGGGGGCGAAGTTATGAACCATGTAACAACACTATTTAACAGTAATGAGTTTGGGGAACTTAGAACAATCATTATTGAAGATGAAGTGTATTTTGTGGCCAAGAGCGTAGCAAATGCACTTGGATATAAAGATACTGCAGATGCAATCAGAAAACATATTGATGAAGAAGATAAGCTGCGTTGGCAAATTGCCGACACAGGTCAGAAGAGGGAAACATATCTGATCAATGAGTCTGGACTATATTCCTTGATATTGAAATCAAAGATGCCAAGCGCTAAGAAATTCAAACGCTGGGTAACTAGCGAAGTACTCCCACAAATTAGAAAAACAGGAGAATGGTCCTTTGCAATAGCTAAAGGAATGCCAGTATATACATGGAAAGAATAGACCGATAAATTAAAAGAACAGGGGAACCAGTACAGATGACAGGAAGGGAATATTTAAATCAGATACGTGATACTGATTTGAATATTAGGAGTAAGGAGAGAGAAATATTTAGAATAAGACAAGACATTATGAGTTTACAAGCGATTGATTATAGCAAGGATAAAGTAAGTGGAGGTCAACCGATAACTATTGCAGATAAAGTAGCTAATCTTGATGCAGTTACAGATGAGCTTATGAAAGAATGGAGTACATATCTGCAAGAGAGAGAACGAGCAAGGTTTATGATTAATCAAATTCGTAGTACAAAACAAAGAGCAGTATTAATAGAGAGGTACATTAATGGATGTACATGGGAAAAGGTTGCAGAACTAATAGATTGTTCAAGGCAGAATATTCATAACTTACATAAAAGAGCAATTAAAAATTTTGAGGAAATTTATAAAAAGGTTGCTATTATTTGACACTCAATATATGAGATACTGTATGTGGGCATGAACGAGTTGAACACGAGTCAAGTCTCCTTAAAAACTACATACCTAAAGAGGACTTCATCATATCAAGGTCGCATAACACGATATGATGCGGTCCTCTTTAGTTTATGGGAGGACTTATGAAGCATAAAAGAGTTACATCCAAGAAAACGATACAAGAAGTTCGCAAGCCATATTGTGAAATATGTGGACAAAGAACAAATATAGAACCACATCATATTAATACACGTGGAAGCGGTGGCGGAGATATTAAGGAGAACTTGATACAACTCTGTACACAATGTCATATCAATACACACAGTGGACAATATCCAACTAAAGATGATTGCTTAAATAAAGTAGCAGAGCGTGAAGGTATTACATATGATGAAGCATATGCAATTAATCGGAGAGCAATGGGGTATGTGTAAGACGTGGTTAAATTATAGATATACTCTATGCGTAAAGAAAGCATTCCATTATAATACAAGTATAGGTCGTTGTAGTATATATGGAGTGAATGGTTATGGCTAAAATGGGTCTAAATATAGCTGGACGAATTAAGAATTTTAATATGGCACCGCAGCAGTCTTTTTTAGCAGTGCTTGAAGCGGTCGTAAATTCAATACATTCAATTATCTACAGACGTGACAAAGAAGAATCATTTACAGGTGGTTGGATTAGAATTAATGTAAAACGAGAAGATACACTAATTGATGATGCTAAAGGTGATATTTTGGCCTTTGAAATCACTGATAATGGTGTAGGCTTTACAGAAGATAATATGGAATCGTTTTTAACAGCTGATTCTAACTTTAAAGAGGCTATCGGTGGCAAAGGTATTGGTCGATTTAGTTGGTTGAAGGTGTTTTCTGAAGTTAAAGTTGAAAGCATTTATAAAGATTACAGTTTGAATGAAGAGGTAAATAAGCGTAGCTTTGTTTTTTCTTTACAGAATAATTCAGATTATGGGCTTGAAATAGATGACCGACTGGAAGCGTATACATCTAAATTTGAGGATAATCAGACAACCGTTGAGCTCGTAACACCGTTACAGGCGTATAATCAAGGACTAAAACTAAGTCCAGAGATAATGACTTCAAAAATTATTGAACATTGTATCGAATACCTTTTGGAATACCCTGATATTAAAATAGATCTGATTTATGATGAAACTATATCCATCAATGAGCGTTTTAAAGAGGCTATCATTAATCAAAAGGGTGATATATTTGATGTGTCAAATGAATCATTTACTATACGGCATCTATTTATTTCAAAAAATTTACTGAAAGATAATTATATATATTGGAGTGGTAATAAACGCATTGTTACAAAAGTAAAACTAGATAAGTATATCGCTAATACTAAAGGTGCAATCTTTAAGGATTCTACAGCACATTATGTGGCGGTTATATCTGGTAATTTTTTAGATGAATCTGTTGGAGATAATAGAGCTGTATTTAACTTGCCCAATAGCGAAGACAATAATGATAGCTTATTTCCAGATAGCATTACATTGAAAGATATTGCTGAGAATGCAAAAAATGTTATTAAAGAGTTCCTGCTATCTGAAATTAAATTAATTCAAGAAAAATCTGAGACTAGAGTAAAGAATTTCATCAAATCTAAAGCACCAGAATATAACCATCTATTAAAATATTGTATAGATGATATTAGACAGCTTAGTGCAAATATAAGTGAAGATAGGCTAGAAAGTATATTGCATGATTTGAGCGAAAAGCATAGCAAGCGAATTATAAACGAATTAAAAGAAATTGAAAGAAATACAAATTTATCTACAGAAGAATATCAAGAAAGCTTTAAGAAGACCGTAGAAAAAATTAGTGAAAGTAATAAAGCTAAGCTTATAGAATATGTATCTCATCGTAAAGTAATTTTAGAACTGTTTGAAGATGGATTGAAAAAAGAAGATGATAAATATAGGAATGAGGCATACATTCACAATTTGATTTATCCTATGAAAGGGAGTTCTGATATTGTAGAAGAGCCATTACATAATTTGTGGCTCATTGATGAACGGTTAGCATTTTGCGAGTATATATCCTCAGATTTAGCTATTGAAAAGCAAGGTAGCAGACCAGATCTATTATTCTTAGATAATTCTGTTGCATTATCCGATGAGGATTCACTTTCTATTTACAACACAATATCTATTGTGGAATTGAAACGACCTATGCGCACCGGATATGATGAAAAAGATAATCCTATGACACAAATGATTAAATATGTAAGAAAATTAAAAGAGGGAAAATGCAAATCTCATGATGGAAGACCCATTAAAGTTAATGCTAATACACAATTCTATCTCTATGCTGTTTGTGATGTAGATGACTCACTCAAAGACATTTTAGAAAATAGTGATTATAAAATGACTGCTGATGGTGAAGGGTATTATAAATATCACGATAACTTGAAAGCACAGGTTGAAGTCATTCCTTTTGATAGGGTACTTAGAAATGCTAAGCAACGAAATAAAATGTTTTTCAAAAAGTTAGGAATTTAAAATAAAGCACTCACAATAGTGGGTGCTTTTTTATTTAGCAAGAAAGAGGGGGGGGGATGTTCTAAAAATGGCAAAAGATTATGCTAAAAATTTCTACAACTCATATCGATGGCGACGATGTGCAAAAGCATATGCTAAATCACAATTATATATATGTGAGCGATGCCATGGGTTAAAAAGAAATATAAAGTCTGATGGTACTCGCCAACGTTGGGTAGTACATCATAAAAAACCATTGAATTCGAAGAATATTTATGATGATTCTATTGCGTATGGATGGGAGAATCTCATGTTACTGTGTATTGAATGTCACAATGCCATCCATGCAGAGCTTGATAGGTTGAGTATGGAAGGTGGATTGACGAGTGGGGCACGCCTATTGGTTAAGCCATCACGAGGTTTGACATTTGGTCTGGACGGTGATTTGATAGCTATAAATGATAATAATTTTGATAATAAATGACCTCCCCCCATATTTTTTAGCAAAAAATAATTTTTCCTACACCGGGGCAGCAGTTTCGTTTAAAACACAGGTCGCACATGTGAGGGGTGTGGTTAACAAAGGAGTGATTGGAGTTGACAAATGAAGAAAAAGAAAAAATAAAAAAGAAGAGAATTACAGAATATAACAAGATTTTTAAGGAACTTCCACAAGAAAAGAAAAAGTTGATTAGAAAATCAATTGAGCAAGCTGTACACATGGAAATGCAGTTAGATGAACTACAAATTCAATTAGAAAAAGTAGGATTTGTGGAAGAATATTGCAATGGAAACAATCAATTTGGTAAAAAAGAATCGACTGAATCAAAAGCATATAACACATTGATGAAAAACTATATTGCCATTATAAAAGTACTGTTGAGCGAATTGCCACAGACCAAAAATGAAGATGATGATGAAGGATTTAAGAAGTTTATTATGGAACGTGTTAGACGATGAACCCAATCAGAGAATACTATAACCAAATCATTGATGGTGAAATAGTTGTACCTGATCGTGTTCGTAGGACATATAAGCATTTAGTCGATAAGTTAGAAAACCCAAGTCAATATATCTATGATAAGGACAGGGCAGAAGTTGCAATTGATTTCATTGAGCTGTTTTGCAAACATTCTAAAGGTAAGTGGGCAGGAAAACCAGTAATCTTAGAATTATGGCAAAAAGCAATGATTGCTGCATTATTTGGCTTTGTTGATAAAGATACAAAAGCAAGGCAATATCAAGAACTCATATTGATAGTGGCACGTAAAAACGGTAAGTCCACTGTAGCGGCCGCAATAGGCCTTTTTTTGTTGGTTGCGGATGGTGAAATGGGTGCTGAAATATATAGTGCTGCAACAAAGCGTGACCAAGCAAAAATTATATGGGATGAAGCGGCTAAAATGATAAAAAAAAGTAAGTCGCTTAATAAAGTTTGTCATATTCGTGTTAACAGAATTTTGTGTGATGTAAATGATGGAAAGTTTGTGCCGCTTGCATCAGATTCTAATAATCTTGATGGGTTAAATGTTCATGGAGCATTGATTGACGAACTGCATGCTATCAAGGATAAGAATTTGTATGATGTAATCGTTGATGGTATGAGCGCACGTGAACAACCACTAACCATTATTACTAGTACTGCTGGTACAGTTCGTGAAAATATTTACGATATTAAATATGATGAGGCTTGCCAAATTGTAGATGGGTATGATGATGAGCAAGGTTATAAAAATGAACGTATCTTACCAATAATTTATGAGTTAGATAGTAGAAAAGAATGGACAGATCCAAATTGTTGGGCAAAAGCTAATCCGGGGCTAGGAACAATAAAAAGCATTAGCCAATTAGCTGAAAAAGTTAAATCAGCACAAAATAATCCTATTCATGTTACAAATCTACTAACAAAGGACTTTAATGTTCGTGAAACATCATCAGAGGCGTTTTTAACCTTTGAACAATTAAACAATATAGCAACATATGATATTGCTAAATTAAAGCCAAGATATGGAATAGGTGGAATAGACTTATCCGCAACTACAGACTTAACATGTGCCACATTGTTATTCATGATACCTAATGACCCTGTAAAATATATCAAGCAAATGTACTGGATACCAGAAGATTTATTTGAAAAAAGAGTACAAGAGGATAAAGTACCTTATGATGTGTGGTATAAAAGAGGCTTTATACGGAAATCACCGGGCAATAGAATTGACTATAGGCTAATAGTTGATTGGTTTAAAGAAAGACAAACGGAAGATGATATTTACTTATATAAATGTGGGTATGACGGATGGAGTGCTACATATTTTGTAGAAGATATGAAATCAGAGTTTGGGCGGTCTGTAATGAATCCAGTCATTCAAGGTAAGAAAACGTTGAGCGGACCAATGAAAGCATTGGGCGCAGAATTAGAAGCAAAATTAATCAACTATGATAACAATCCAATATTGAAATGGTGTATGGCTAATGTGGAAATAGATGTAGATCGTAATGGCAATATTCAGCCAACTAAATCCATTCATGCAAAGAAAAGAATTGATGGATTTGCATCTATGTTGGATGCATATGTTGAGTATGAACGAAATCAAGAAGATTACCACAATATAATTTAAGAAAGGAGGTGAGATAATGAACTATCGAAATATCTTTAATAAAATATTTGGATTTGGAAATACTGATAAATCAAATCTAACTGGCGCAGAGTTTCTAGATGGATATACAAATGTATTTACCCCTTTTAGTGGAGTACCGTATGCAGATACAACGTTTAGAGATTGTACAGATACGATTGCTAGACATTTAGGTAAAATGAAGCTTAAACATGTTAGAAAAACAAGTACTGGAATGGCACAGGGTTCTATATCTATTAACCACATATTAGGGACAAGACCAAATCCATTTATGACTGCAAGTGAGTTTTTAGAAAAAGTAGTTGCACAATACTTTAATTACAATAACGCATTTATTTATGTAAAGCGTGATGTAAATGGTGTGATTGAGGCACTATATCCATTAGACTTTGGAAGTGTAGAAGCTAAAGTGGATAAGGAAAGCAATCTATATGTTAAATTCCAGTTTATTAATGGTAAAAGTATGACAGTACTGTATGATGCGGTTATTCATATTAAACGGCATTTTAACAGTCATCAACTATTTGGTGAAGATAACTCAAGAGCCTTAAAAGAGGACTTGGATTTACTACATGGAGTAAAGGCCGCAATTATAAACTCTGTAAAAAATGGTAACTCTTTACGTGGCATCATCAACTTTGAGGGTACTGTACGTGAAGATGACCAACAGGAACTATGGAAGAAGTTTAATGATCGTTATGTATCAAATGCAAATGGCAGTGGTATTGCAACGCTAGATAACAAGGCTACATTTCAACAACTTACAACTACAATAAGTACATTCAACAAAGGCCAAATGGACTTTGCTAGAGATATGGTGTATAAGCACTTTGGGCTTAACGAAAAAATTGTAAGTGGGGATTATACAGAAGATGAATACATAGCATTCTATGAATCTGTACTAGAGCCTATTGCCATTAAGCTAACACAGGAGTTCACAGAAAAACTGTTTACTAGCCGTGAAAAAGGACATGGGAATGAAATCATAATGGAAAGCAATCGATTATCTTACATGTCTGTAGCTAGCAGAATTAAAGTAAGTCAAGCACTATTGCCTACAGGTGCAGTTACTGTGAATGAAATCCGTGAAATCTTTGGGTATGAAGGGGTTGAAGGTGGAGATGAACGGCTTGTAAGTTTAAACTTCGCTAAGTATAAAGACCTTTCAGAATATCAAATAAATGCATCGAAAGGAGGTGATACAAATGAGGAAGAACCGAAAAATGGAACACCGAATGATGACGGTGCAAGCGATACAGAATGATGCTGATGATATTCAAACACGAACAGTAGAAGGATATGCTGCAGTGTTTAACGAAGAAACACTAATTTGGAAATCTGAATATACTGGGTATGAATATCGTGAAGTGATTTTACCGGGCGCATTTGATAATACTGATTTTAGTCAATGCGTACTGAATTATAATCATGGCGGTATGCTTTTTGCTAGAACCGCTAGTGGAACATTGCAATTAACTGTTGATGAAAAAGGATTGAAATTGACAGGGAATGTAGCAGACACTTCGATTGGAAATGATGTGTATTCTTTAATTAAACGTGGGGATCTAAATAAAATGTCATTTGCCTTTATTGTTAATGGTGAAGAAGAAGAGATTGACCGAGAAAATAAAGTATATACACGAAAAATTAAATCAGTAAAAGCGGTATATGACGTATCTATTGTAGATAACCCTGCGTATAAAGGCACATCGGTTAGTGCTAGAACAAATGGGAACTATGAGAGATATGAAGATATCGAAAAAAGAAAACGGCTAACATTATTGGCCATGACATAAAAAGTATTAGACACGCAGTAAGCGTGTTTTTTTATTACCTAAAAGGAGAGATAATATGAATCGTTTGGAACAAATTAGACAACGTAGAGCAGAATTGCGTGCAATGTTGGAAGACACTACACAAGTTAACTTGAATCTTGATGAAATTGAAACTGAGTTGCGTGCATTGGAAGTAGAAGAAACTGAACTAGAACGTAGAACAGCAATTTTGAATACTGTTCCTACTGCTACTACAGTACCTGTACCTGTAGCAGAACAACGTGCACAAGGTGCAGAAGTATTTGATTCTGTAGAATATCGTAATGCATTCATGCAATATGTAATGAACAATACACCGATTCCTGCTGAATTGCGTCAAAATGAAAACACATTAACTACAGATATTGGTGCAGTAATCCCACCTACAGTTTTGAACAAGATTGTTCAAAAAATGGAAAGTGTTGGCATGGTATTGCCATTAGTTACCAATACAAACTTTAAATCTGGTCTTGCAATTCCTACAAGCAATGTAATGCCTGTGGCTACATGGGTAGCTGAAGGAACAGGTTCTGATCGTCAAAAAGCAAGAACTGGCAACATCCAATTTGGTCACTTCAAACTACAATGCCGAGTATCTATTTCTTTAGAAACATCTGTAATGGCATTATCTGCGTTTGAAAATATGATTTCTAATAACGTATCCAAAGCAATGGTTAAAGCTATTGAGAATGCTATTATCAATGGTACTGGTAATGGTCAACCTACAGGTATTTTAAAGGATGCGGCTGCTGGCGTGAAATTAGATGTTAAAGACTTTGACTATGCAACACTCGTAAAAGCAGAAGGTGAACTACCTGTTGAATATGAAGAAGGTTCTGTTTGGGTAATGACAAAGAAAACCTTTATGAACATTGAGGGCATGACAGATAAGAATGATCAACCAATTGCACGTGTTAACTATGGCATGGGTGGGAAACCAGAACGCTCTATTCTTGGTCGTGGCGTATTGATTGTACCTTATCTTAAAAACATTGATGCGGCTACAACAGGTGATATTGTAGCGTTCATTTATCGATTTGAAGATTATGCATTAAATACTAACTATCAAATTGGTGTAAAAACATATGAAGATAACGAAACAGATGATATTGTTCGTAAATCTACAATGATTTGTGATGGCAAGCCTGTCGATACCAATTCTTTGGTTAAATTAGCTAAGAAAGCATAGGTGTAATTTATGTTGACGGTAGAAGATGTAAAACTTTATTTACGAATTGATGAAGATATTACAGAAGATGATATGTTTATCGATGAATCTATCTCTGCTGCTGTCACGTATATTGAGCAAATGACTGGGAAACCATATATTGACGAGCCACTATACCGTAGAGCCGTTCAATATATGGTTGCTCATTGGTACGAAAATCGTGAGGCAACTTCTTCAAAAACATTTGTACATGATTTACCATTCACGCTAGCTCCTATAATTCGTCATATTGCACTATCTAAAAATTATCCTAAAGAGGTGACAGAGAATGCTTAATATAGACGGAATCGGAAGATTAACGAAACGAATTGAAGTACTGGCGTATCAAGATATTGAAAGCAATGGAATTACTAAGCAAAAATTAGTAAGGCTAATTCCAAATAGAATTTGGGCACGTATTGAACCATTACGTGGTAGACAATATCTAGAAATGTATAAAGAAAAAGTAGACGAATTATATAAGATTACAATCAGATACAGAAGTGGAATAACTGATGGTGTGCTAATCAGATATAAGGATGTAGTCTATAAAGTTAAAACTGTAATTGATCCATATGAAGAGCATACAAAATTAGAATTGATGTGTCATATCTATAAACGAGGGAAATAATGGATATAAAAACTTTTATGGGGAGATTGGACTCGTACATTAAAGAGTATCCATTAGAGGCGGAAAAAGCTATGCGGAAAGAAGCTAACCGAATGAAAAAGGAATTGGTTAGTGCATCACCTGTTGGTAAAGGTAGAAAACGTAAAATTTCCAAGAGTTGGAAAATGGCAATCAATGGCAATAGTAGCAGTACGCTAGAAGCGACATTGCGAAATACATCACCTCATTTTCATTTAGTTGAACGTGGGCATGTGATGAAAACTATGCATGGAAAAATTAAAGGATTCAAACAGGGGACATTTTTCTTTAAACGAACAGTTGAAAAGAATCGTAATGATATAAGAGAAGCTGTTGGTGGACACATGTTTAAAAAGCTGAGGAAGAAGATAAAGAATGGCTAACCGATTATCACAAGTGGCAATATGGAAAGCTGTGGCAAAGAAACTACATGACGAATATAAATGCACGGTATATAGTGACGAGGTTTTAGAAGAGTTCACTATGCCGTGTTTTTTTGTAAAGCTTTTAATGAGTTCAGAGATGCAAACAAAGAACTTTATTAAAAGAAATGTAACTATCATTGCTACATATTTTCCTAGCAATGAAGATAAGGATGAAGAACACTATTTAACAGTGTTTGATAAATTTTTAATACTGTTTCAAATGGGATTTCCTGTTGGCAATCGTTATTTACATGTGGATGATATTCAGCAAGATAGAGTAGGAGAGGAAGATGATATCTTACAAATCACAATGAATATTACATTTATGGACACAACAGGACGAATTGAAAAAATGAAAGAAGAAGGCATCATGATGGGTGATGTCTCATTAACAGTAGAAGTGGAGGATAAATAATGGCTAAATTAGGAATGCCTACGGTTGTAGTTAAATTTATTGAAGCTGGTATTGAAGCCATTCAACGTTCCCAACGTGGGATTGTTGCATTGATTTTAGAAGATACAAAGCAAGTAATTGATAAACTAGCAACAAAAACTAATGGACACGAAGTATTACCAAATCCATTTTTGGTATATACAGTAGATGATATTCCAGAAGAACTATCTGATAAAAATAAGGATTATATCTTAAAAGCCTTAAAAGGCTACAACAAACCACCTTTGAAAGTTGTTGTATATATGATGCAACAAGGTGGAGATAAAGCTGGTGCAGATAGATTCCAAGAACCATTAAAAGCAATGCTTACAGAACGTTTTGATTATTTAGCAATTCCAACAATTGAAACTGCTCAATTGGAGTATGTTGCAACGTGGGTTAAAACAGCACGAGAGAATAAATTCAAAAAAATTAAGGTAGTATTGCCGGGCTCTAATGCAGATTACGAAGGTGTAATTAATTTTGGTAACACTAAGGTTGTTACGGCAGATCGTGAGTATAAAGCAGCAGAATATACCGCACGCATTGCAGGTCTTGTTGCAGGAACAAATATGACACAAAGTGCTACATATGCACCATTAACAGAAGTTATTGATTGTGACCGCCATACTCAAGATGAGATGGATACAATGGTGAATGAAGGTAAATTCTTCATTTGGTATGATGGCGAAAAGTTTAAAATGAGCCGTGCTATGAACTCTTTGGTAACAACAAGCCAAGGAAAACTAGAAGGATATCAAACAATCAAAATTGTAGACATTATGGATATGATTTATGACGATATCAGAAAAACAGCACAAGATTCTTACATTGGTAAATACACAAATGACTATGAGAACAAATGCTTGTTGATTAGTGCGATTTTGGGCTACTTTAAACAATTAGAAAATGAACGATTGCTACAAAAAGATTATTCTACATGTGAGATTGATTGTGAAGCAGTTCGAACATACCAATTATCTCATGGCTTATTCACAAAAGAAGAATTAGCAAAAATGAGTGATGATGAAGTTAAAAAATTGGATACTAAGAAAATTGTATTCTTAAAAGCAAAAGTAAGACCGCTTGATACAATGGAAGATATCCAATTACCAATTAATATTTAATAGGAGGAACACATGGAGAATTTTGCAGCGCAACAAGTAATGACAGGCTCTCATGGGCAAGTATGGTTAGATGGTTCTTTGGTGTCACAAGCTACAGCTGTTAAAGCTACAATTAAATTAAGCAAAGAAGAAGTTAAAAAAGCCAAGACAATGAGTAAACAATACAAATATGTTGGTTATGAAGGTACAGGCAGTTTAACTATGAATAAAGTATCTTCTTTGATGATTAGTAAAATGGCTGAAAACCTAAAAAAAGGTAAAGCTACTGTGTGCCAATTGGTAATTCAATTAGATGATCCTGATGCCAAAGGTGTAGAAACAGTAACCTTGTATGATGTAACTTTCGATTCTCTAGATCTTGCCAATTGGAAAGTAGGCGCATTGGTAGAAGAATCTGTAGACTTTACATTTACAGAGTTTGACGTGATTGATAAAGTGGAGGACTAATAGATGAGCAATATCATTGATAAGTTAATGGAAAAAGACTTAGATACATTAAAAGTGGCATCTAAAAAAGACTTAGAAATTACTCGATTATCTGAGGTTTTTAACGAACCGTTTACTGTTACAGTAAAAGAAATTAGTTATAAACGTATTGCAGACCTTCGTATGTTGGTTACTGAAGATGGTGTTGCTGATGAAAGTCAATTCTTACAATTTGTTGTAACTGATGGTATTGTTTCGCCTGATTTCGGAGCTAAAGAATTATTACAAAAATTCCAAGTGCCATCAAAACAGGCGTTATTCACTAAGCTATTTAAAGCTGGTGAACTTGAGCTAATTGCACGTGAAGTATTGGCTCTATCTGGTTACGGCGATAAAGCCATTAAAAAAGCAATCAATGAAGTAAAAAACTAATATATTCCGATGGTGATGTAAATCTTGCCTATTACATGTATGTCAATCATGATGTAATGCCATCGGAATTTCATAAAATGGGGCACGGAGAGCGTACAGTCCTCCGTGCTTTTATGATGCAAGAAATTAAGGACAGAGAGGAGGCGAGTAAAAAATGAGTGAAGTAATTGATTTGGTGATGCGATTACATGATGGTGTAACATCCGTATTATCTGGGATTAATTCACAAATGGCTACAACTGCTAATATGGCAGATAGGCAAGGTCGATATCTACAGAATATTGGCAGAGGTATTAGCGGAATTGGTAATGCTTTAATGCCTGTATCTGCTGCTATTGTTGGCATGGGAGCCGCCTCTGTTAAAGCCTTTGTTGGGTTTGACTCCGCAGTAACTTCTGCTGGTGCAAAAGCAGGTGCAACGCATGATGAAATGCTTAAATTAAGAGATATTGCAAAACAGTTGGGGGCAGATTTTCCTATAAGTGCTACTCAAGCGGCAGAGGCTATGGATGGGTTAGCTGCAAGTGGTATGAATGCTAGTCAAATTATGAGCTCATTACCATCAATTGTAGAGGCATCTGTTGCATCTGGTGAAAATTTAGAAACAACAGCAGGAATTGTATCGGGTGCATTAAATACATGGGGATTACAGGAAGGTAATGTAGCAGAGAATGCAACACGAATGGCCGATGTAATTCAAATGGCTGCAAACAAATCACGTTTAGATATGGTTGGATTTGGCAATGCAATCCAATATGCAGGTGCTCCAGCGGCTGCATTAGGAATTTCTGTAGAAGAATTATCTACATCGCTAGCAATCATGAGTAATAACAATATTGAGGCATCAACGAGTGGCCGTGCACTACGTATGATGTTAAGCAGATTAATAGATCCTCCGAAAGAAGCAGCAGTAGCATTACAAAAATTAGGTATTGCTACAACAGATTCACAAGGTAAATTTATTGGACTTGGTAAAGTGTATGATCAATTGCGAACTAAAATGCAAGGTCTAACTGAAGCTGAAAAGTTTAAATTAGCAGGTGATATTGCCGGCACAGAATCTACATCTGCATTACTTGCAGTATTGAATACTACAAAAGAAGCATACGATGATATGCGTAGTTCAATGGATTCTGCAACAGGTTCCTCAAAAGCACAAGCAGATATTATGAAGAAAACACTGCTAGGGTCATTCAAGGATTTAGAAAGTAAAGTAGAGGCATTGGCTATTAGCTTTGCAGATGTATTGCAGCCTAGGGTACAAAAGGTGGCTGACACAATCGGCAATTTAGCAAAATACTTCACTAATTTAAGTCCAGCAATTAAAAATACGGCAGTAGATGTAGGTATAAGCATTGTAGGCTTTACTGCTTTTACAAAAATACTAGGGCCTATTACAAGTGGTATTGGTTCCTTGATGCGGACATATGCAAATGTTGGGAAAGTATTAAGAGGGCAAAGCATTAATAATAAACTGTTAGAAGTATCAGTAAAAGGAATTGCAAGAGCCTTTAGTAGTATTGGTAGCGTGGCTATGAGGGTATTACCAATTATAGGTAGATTGATACCATTGGTGTTTACTGGTCCTGTAGGGGTTGCGATAGGCGTAATTGCCTTATTAGGCCTAGCAATTTATAAGAACTTCGATAAAGTAAAACCAGTATTAGAAGGCATAGGACAATCCTTTATAGGCTTTGTAGGAATCATAAAAGGTGCAGTTAGTCGAATTGTTACTGCTTTACAGCCAATAGTCTCAAGAGTAGCTAGCGCATTTGGTAAACTAATTAGTCAAGTGGCTACATCATTTGGTAGGATTTACCAATTAATGTCACCTTTCCTAAATATTATTTTTACTGTTGTAAGTAAGGTAGCTAAAGTATTGATTGGTGGACCGCTTGCAGTAGCATTAGGAGCATTAGTAGTAGGTTTTAATGTAGCTATTGCAGGAATTACAGGGATACTTACATTTGCATTAACTGTAATTGAAGGGGTTGTAAATGGAATTACAACTGTATTAAGTGGCATTACAGACTTTCTTGTAGGAGTATTTACAGGGAATTGGAGTATGGCATGGAATGGTATCGTTCAAATTTTTGAGGGAATTGTCATGCCAATCCAAAGTATATTTGATGGAGTTATTGCAGGTATTAAAGCATCAATTAATAGTTTGATTTCAGCGGTCAATGGTATTTCAGTAGATGTTCCAGACTGGGTACCGGGTGTTGGTGGTTCACACTTTGGACCATTAAATATCCCTTTGCTATATTCTGGCACTGACAACTGGAAAGGTGGCCCTGCCATGATTCATGATCGTGGGGCTGAAATAGTAAACTTACCAAGTGGTGCACAAGTAATACCTCATGCACAATCATTAAATACTGCATATAATCAAGGGAGACGTAGTTCTTCTGGTAACAACATTAATGTAAATATAGCTAATCTTAATGTTCGTAATGATGGAAAATCTGTAGAAGAATTAACATTTGAAATTGCAGAGCAAATTCATTACCAATTACAAAAACGTTCTATTAATAGAATGGAGGGAGCAGTATAATGTCATTTTTTGATGCAATTATGAGCTTCTTTGGAGGTAAAGGCATACCACAGGGATGTAAATTTACATTATCCTGTGCAGGGCAAAATATTATACTGCCAGTCACACCAGCTTCATTTAAGGTGGGGCGAACATACAACAATAGCACTTTAAATATTAATGCTATTGGTGAAATTAATATGTTAGGGAAAAGAGGCCTTCAGACATTATCCTTTGAAGGCTTTTTTCCTGCACAAAAATATGAGTGGTCAGAAACAAACGAAACAAATCCTTATAATCTAGTAAGAAAAATAGATGGATTTGCTACAAGTGGTAAGCCTTGTAAGATTTCAATTTCAAATACCTCGATTTCTATGTACTGTACAATTGAGTCATTTAATCATGATGAGCACGATGGTACAAGTGATGTGTATTATGAGATGACACTCAAAGAATATAGATACATAAAACCAACATCAGAGATAAAAAATAATACTACAGGCTTACATAGTAGAATTGCAGAAGCACCAGAAGAGCAAGCAGTAACAGCATATCCACAAGAACATTTTATGGATACAGCTAATAAGGCAGTATCAAAAATAATGCCAATCACTGAACAAGGTAAAAAGGCATTAAACATGTATAAGATGATGGTTAAGGCTGGGAAAAGCCCAATTGGTGCAGTGTTAAGAGTATCTAAGCGGTCATTAAAAATGAATGGTAAGGAGTGGCCACTATGATTACATTAATAGAACATATTAATGAAAAGGATGAAAGAGTAGATATTACACATCTTATTTCTAAGTTCACATGGAGCGGTGATAGAGAAGAAGCTGCAAGAAAGTTAGAGTTTTCATATGCCTATAATCCTAAAGATATATCATTTCCAAATTATCTAATTGATTTAGGTGATCGTATTGAAGTGACAGTAGATAATGCAAAGATATTTACTGGACGTGTTTTCTTTAGAAAAAGAAATACAAATGACAATACATATGATATTACTTGCTACGATGGAATGATATACCTAGCAAAGTCTAAAGTAAGTTTAGTTTTTAATGCTACAAATGTAGTTGATGCTTTCAAGCGTGTATGCGCAGAGGTTGAAGTACCTGTAGGGACATTACCAGATATTCCTACAGTAGTAAACTTTGTAGCAGATAAAAAAACATGCACAGAAGTTTTTCAAATGTTATTTGAAAAAACAAAGGCGGATATTCAAAAAGATTACACAGCCATATTACTAGCAGACGGAATCAATCTAGTAGAAAAAGGAACAATCATTGAGGAGTATATAGCTAGGGATACATACGATGTGATAAGCTCATCACATTCTGAATCAATTGAGGAAATGGTAAATAGAGTAAAAACTGTTGATGCTGCAGGCAATGTGATTCGGATAGATAATGAAGATGAATTAATTAAAAAGTATGGTATATTCCAAGATATTTACAAAAATCAGCCAGAACCAAAGGAAAAGAAAGCTACTAAAAAGAACAAGTCTAGTACTATAAGTACACCTAAGAAACCAAAGTTCCCAGTTGATAATGTGGCAAAAGCCAAAGCAAAAATTAAAGGAATTAAAATGGAATCAAGTATTTCTGCAATAGGTAATATGCAATGTATATCTGGGTATTCTGTAGTAATTGAAGAAGAACAACTAAAAGGAGTATTCTTCATTAAATCTGATACTCATACATTTGAGAATAATACACATACAATGGAGTTGAATTTAGAGTACATTAGAGAGCCAGAGGAAGGAGAGGGTGAACGTGCCGAAGAAAAATAATGATCCTTACGCAGGAATATTAGGCATCATGAGCAATGTGGGCGGAAACGCAGGCAAGCAAGCAATGCCGGGAATTGGTACGATAGCATCACCACCTCCCAATCTAGTTGTATCATTCAATGGAATGGAATTAAACAGTAACTTTTTATGGGTTGATGAATATTGGTTACAAGGGCATTATAGAGAATCTAAAGGACATATCATTTCAGAAACACAACCAAGAGCAGGTGGTGGGGGATATGCAGAGTTTGCTAGCCATACACATGAAATTCATAATGATTATACAAAGACCAGAATCATGACTGATACATGGCATATAGGCGATAAAGTAATGCTAATTCCGATAGTAGGGGATGATGAAAGTACGGCAGAACAGTACTTTGTTTATGGAAAATGTAGGAGGTTAGACGGCAATGAGTAATCCATTTATGAAAGGGAATACACCTAGTAGCGTTGACGTAAATAAAAACCTTCCGCTATGCAAAGAGCTAGCTTGGGACTTTCAACGAGATACCTATCAATATGATAGAAATGGTAATCATAAATATGTGACAGGTAATGATGCAATAAAAGTATGGGTATGGAAAACATTAAGAGTAGAGCGCTACCGTTATAGAGCATATTATGATGATTATGGCATTGAGTTTGAACAATTCATTGGGAAAAAGCCTAATGATACGCCTAGCCAATATGATCTATTTGAATATGTAAAGGATGCGTTATTAGTTAATCCATACATTATAAATGTAGATGCTGTAAATGTAATTCAAGAACATAAAACAATTACACTACAAATAGAGCTACAAACAATTTATGGGCCAAATATGATAGGAGTTGAAGTATAATGCTAGAACCACAAAGTAAGCAAGATGTGCTAGGACGACTACTAGCAGATTTCAAAAAAATAGATAAAGAGGGATTGAGTACACATGAAGGAACATTTGTATTTGATACATTAAGCTCAAATGCAGTTGAGTTTGAAAAATCCTATGCAGAAATGCAGTTGATACTTGATGCGGCATTTCCACAAACTGCATGGGGAGAATATTTAACACGTCATGCAGAAGCTCATGGAGTATTTAGAAAGACCGCAACACAAGCTAATGTAATATTAACTATAACAGGTACAGCTAATACAGTAATACCTAAAGGGAGTTTGTTCAGTACAGACAATGATGAAACATTTAGGACTTCTAAGGAGGTCAATCTAGGCGATACTGGGAACGCTAAAGTATTGGCATTATCTGAACAACTTGGAAAATCTTTGAATGTAGGAGCAAATACAATCACAGAAATAGTTGGGGGAATATATGGTGTAAATGCAGTTACTAATGAAGCGGCTGCTTATGATGGGTATGATGAGGAAACTGATGCAGAGCTTTTAGATAGACTCCTATTAAAAGTTAGAAAACCTGCAACCAGTGGCAATGTATATCATTATGAACAGTGGGCTCGATTAGTTAATGGTGTATTTTTAGTTAAAGTAATTCCATTATGGAATGGTCCAGGAACCGTAAAAGTTATTATTATTAATAATGAACGTGAAAGCGCAAGTACAGAATTAATTGAAAAAGTTAAAGCTGTAATTGCAGAAAATGCACCCATTGGAGCTAATGTAACAGTAGTTACACCAACGATACTTGATATTAATATAGAGCTAACGGTAACTGAAGGAAAAGCTGATATAGAAGCTGTTAAAAAAGTACTAAATGAAGAATTTAAAAAGCAAATATTCAATGGTACATATGTGTCATATGCTAATATTGGTAAGGCTATTTTAGCTAATAAAGAAACAGGGGTATTAGACTATCGTGATTTAAAAGTAAATAGAGGTATTACTAACATTGATATTACAAATGAACAATTACCAACAGTTAAAGAGGTGATCGTACATGAGTGATTTTATAAGATGGAAAGAGGTGGATATATTAGCATATCTACCTCTTTTTATTACAAAAGATTTGGAGTTCAAGGCAATCAGTGATGCGGACAGTAGAGAACATGAACGCATTAGATTATTGTTAATGGAATTATTGAAACAAGATAATATCCAAACGGCAACATATGCATTAGATAAATGGGAAGAATTTGTTGGACTTAAACATAAAAACAATAGTTTTAGGGATAGAAGAAATCGTGTGATTGCAAAGTTAAACACTACAAATAGCAGCACAAAAGAATATCTTGAAACTATTGCCAATAAGTTTATATCTGATAAATCTGCTGAAATAATTCCATATAACGAAAAATATATGATGGATTTAAGTTATACAAAGGACATGTGTGATAAGATTGACGATTTACACAATGCAATTGAAGAATTTAAGCCAGCACATATTGGCTATATTGTTTGGGAAGAACAAACTGTTGCGCAAAACTTAATAATTACATCATTAGTAGGAGCGCAAGAAGAAACAGTGATAGGAATGATAAAACCATTAGAGAATATTGAGATTGAACACAGTATCTATTATGGGAATGCTGTTGGAATAGAAGAAGTAACTATGATTGGAGGGTAATATGGCACAATTTCCGGGATTAAGCTTGACTGTTCAAGGAAATAAAATGATCCTTAGAGCATCAACTGGCAAAACAGAGGACAGACTAATTATTACAAAGGCGGTAATTGGTGATGGGCAACTAACAGCAAGTATTGATGGTTTAACAGAAATAGTTAGTAAAAAATTAGAAATAGGGTTAAGCCAAGTAAAGGAAGTCGCCAATGGACAAATGCATTTGCAATTCAACTTTGATAATAGAAAAGTAGAAAATGGGTTCTATTGGCGAGAAGTTGGACTATATGCAAAAACTGGAGATAGTGGTGAAGAAAAACTAATTGGCTATTCTAATGCCAAAGGTTTAACTTCATATATTCCAGATAAAAATAACATTATCCCAATGCAACGCTTAGTAATTGCATTAGGGGTGGGGGATAATCCAAACGTAAAAGGTGAAGTAGATTTTAGTAGTGCTATTACTTTAGAACAATTGGAAGCAGCAATTGACACACACAATAAAGCAACAGAAGCACATAAAGAACAATTTAAAACCATTAATGAAAAGATTGATACATTAAAGGATTCTAAAGTGGATAGAACATCTGCTGATTATATTAAAGCACTAGTAACTAATGAAAATGGATTAGAAGCTACAAAGGGTAATGGTACAAAAAAATTGTTAAAATTACTAACTAATGTAGATAGTGGTGATCAACAAGAGCTAGCACCAACATTAGAATTAGTAAAAACTTTGTTAAGTGGATATTTACCTCTTACTGGTGGTGATTTAAAAGGAGAAATCACTATAAACGGTAAGGCTGCAAAATCGATTGTAGATAGTTGGTATAGCGATGATAAATCACAATATTGGATTAAATATAGTGATGGTGAATTAGTTCAAATGATTACAAAGGATAATCCAGGAGGAACTGGTATTATCTCCGCTACAGTTAATCTGTTTCAGCCATTTGTCAATGCGAACTACTTTGTTAGTACTTCTTATGAGACACATGGACGAAGAATGCCAAACAATAATACGGATCTAAGTAATTCTATTACAGCGATTGATAATAATTCTATACCCAAAAGCGCGAATAAATTTGCAATCGCGATAGATAGTATGTCATTATGCCGTATGTATTGTGTAGGACGTTGGAAAGAGTAGGGGTTAATTATGTTAGGAACTATCATATATAAGAATAAGTTTGATGCAGAGTTATATAGCAATTGTGCATTATGGGCCAACAATAATAATGCAGAATTGGTAGAAAGTGAAGATTGTTATGTGGTTCAAGCAATCACACCGTACGAGCCAACAAAAGCAGAGAAAATTGCAGATATTAAGAAGTATTATGATTCACGCTTTGAAACGCTAGAACAAATGGTGCTACGCAGACGATTGATTAATGGTGATATTACTGATTTACAAGAACAATATAAGAAACTCAATCAAGAAATGTTGGCAAAAGTTAAGGCGGTGAAATGATCATGGAAGTAAAAAGCGATATTCCTGTAATGCACTTTTGTGAGTGGTGTTATTCCACTCTTAATGAAGACGGTACATGCCCTACTGAAGGATGCGTGCACAATGATTTAATCTCTTTAAATGAAGGCGAAACTGAACCAACGAAAGGAGAATAAATGTGGACATGGCAATTCGAACTGAATGATATCCTAACTACTTTGACTATTGTCAGTATAGTTGCAGGTTTAGGATATAAGGTTCTGGTTATTCCATTGCTCGAAAAACTGGACTTGCAACGAATGCAGGATAATTTGATGTTCCAAGAAAAAATGGGCGTACTTACGGATACGTTAAAAGATTTAAAGGACGAAATTAAGTTATCCCGTGAACAACGAACCAAAGCATATACAGAACATGTGAAATTAACATCTTGGGTAGATGGCATTGAAGCTCGTGTTGATGATATTAAGGAGGAGTTACATGAATATACCACCAAATCTCATCAATACAATTAAAAAATCATATCAATCTGTAAGGGTGGCTAACTTCCACCCTACAGGGGTTCTTGCTACAAGGGTACTAGTACTAACAATGCTAGTACCTATTTTGTTAGTAGTGGTTGAATACATCATGGTATTTATTCAAGGGTACGTTTCTGATGATATGAATAAATTGATTAATGTAGGGATTAACATTATAGATCATATATTCATTCCATCAGTATTAACCGCATTAGTTGGTTTTCTTGCTCTTTGGATTGATAAGGATGGCAATGGTATTCCAGATAAATTGGAAGAACAGCCTAAATTACTGCCATTACCAAACACTACAGAAAGGAGTGATAAGAATGAAAAAAGGATTTGATATTTCAGCATGGCAAGAGGCTGAAAACGGAACACCTTATTATGATGAGTGCCATATGCAACAAGCTAAAGAAGAAGGTAATGAATTTGTAATTATTAAATTAGGTGAAAACTATAATGTTGATGAATTCTTTGAGCAACATATCACCGCAGCATTAAATGCAGGTCTTGAAGTAGGTGTATATTATTTTAGCCATGCATACGATGAGGCAACCGCAGTACAAGAGGCGGAATGGGTGATTAATACTCTCAATAGCTACGGATATACTGATTACCATTTGCAAGCGGGTATTTGGTATGACTACGAGGAACATAGGCAGTTACGAAATATGATTAATGCTGGTGCATTAACAAGCCAAGGAATGACTAATTGTATTAGTCGGTTTGTAAATACATTGTGGAGTGCTGGATTTCAAAATGTAGGTGTATATAGTGGATATTCCTTATTGTGGGATGAAACATATGCATATAGTCAGATGCCAAGCGTTCCTGTGTGGTGCGCACAATATGGCGCAACAGAATGTGATTATCCAGATGTTAAGATTTGGCAATACAGTGACAGTGGATATGTAGCAGGGGCAGAAGTAGATGTTAATTATATGTATTAGGGGGTAAATATGTATGAGAAAATTAAAAATACAATTAATGGTATTAACTATCGTTATGCTGTTATCGGTGTTATTGTGTTCATCTCTATCTTTTGCATCTGGTACATCTTCCATGAACCAACAGGAAGCAACGATAACAATTCCGTTAACACAGTGGAACGAATTGAAAAGCAACAACGAGAAAGCATTGAACTTAATCGAAGTATCCAGCGTTCCATTGACAGAAGCACAGAACTTAGTCATGAAGCAAAAGAACGAGTTGACCGAAGCGCACAATACAATCAACAAATTGGAGAACGAATTGATGCAAGCCAAACTTCAATCAATGAAGCAAGAGATTACCTTAAACGAAATGCAGAACTCTTTGACCGAATTGAAAGGGCAAATAGAGAACGACAAGAAAACCATTAAACGTTTGCGGATGCAACGAAATGTATCACAAGTGTTAAGTGGTGGCGCAATTATAGGGGTAGCGTTCAAACATTAAGGAAGTGATCCATACATCTCCATAGCGTGTAATGGTGGATACACGCAACTATAAATAAAAGAGCCTACTAACATAGATTAAATCTTTGTTGGTAGGCTCTATTTTTATTTGAAAAAATAATAAAAAACTATTGTATGTAACACGGAAACGTGTTATAATATAGACATAGGGAAGGAGGTGAAGCCGTTGAAGAAGTTAAGGAAGATAATAAAAAAGTGGCTACCGATAATAACAGCGCTTATCCAACTAGCAATCGCGATAAAACAGTTATTAAATCAGTAACCACAGGGGCTCGCAAGAGCCCCGATCTTCCTAACTATTATAACAATGGCGAGCATATGATTTCAAGATTAACTTTAATAATTAGTATTATTGCCTTTGTGTTATCCGTTTATAATCTATTAGTTATATTGGGAGTATTATAATGAAATTAGCTGATGTAATGACTACGCAAGAGGCTGGTGAAAGATGGTATGTACCAGCTGATTCTATCAAGCAATGCTGCTTAAAGCGATATGCAAATAAACAATTTACTGATAATGAAGCTAGAAAATCGGGTAAAAATTGGCTTGTAACCCGTCAAGGAATGGAACGATTATATGGAAAGGAAGAATATACAATAGAAAATCTAACAAATATAAAAAGTTGCTTGATAAAGATGAATTGTATTATTGAAGAGATTAACAGTATAGATGAATGGGAAAAATATCAAGACAAATTTAATAAGAGCTTTGAATATTTACTTAGTTATGATCTTCCGGAAGAAGTCTATTCTATCAAATTAATAAAATCGTTACTAGAAAAAAAAGATATCGAAACTATAAAAATATTAATATCGATATGTCTTGATTGGATAAGGGATGAATTAGCTGGAGTGCATAGACAAGTCTTTAGTGTAGAAGAAAAGTAAAAACGTGCCTAATCACATGTCAATGGATGGAACTACTATATGGGAAGGTGGAATTGATACATGTAATAGCTTGCCACCATTTTGCCACCTCATATGATAGTATAAATAAAATCTGTTGTATTAACTGATGTTTATTGTGTTCACCCCACCCTCTCCGCCATAATAAAGCCCTCTAGGTTTATGCCTAGAGGGCTTTTCAATATTTGCCCACTATGATATGCTATCGATATATTTATTAGATATTCTGTAGAAAGGAGCTCGTATGAATCGACTTAGTTTCTCGCGAACTCAAATATTAATTCTTCTTAGCGTGTGGCTCACGTTCTTGTTGAGCTTTGTTATGCGCTTGTCTTGGGCATCTGTTATGCCTATCCTCAATGAGGCATTGCATTTTACAGCTAAGATGGGGTCTCAACACATTTCGGCCTTTTACTTTGGTTATGCTTTAACGGTATTGCCAGGAGGTATCTTAGCCGATAAAATCGGCTACAGACGTACTATCTTGTTTAGTTTGATTGGTATGGCCGCTGTAACGGCTTTGATGAGTACCATTACAGACTATAACATGGCTTGGGGCTTGCGCTTCTTATTAGGGATTATGTCTGGTCCTGTACAAGCTTCTTGCTTGAGTGCTATCGGCGATCACTTCGGTCCGAACCAACGGGGTGCGGCCGTAGGTATCTTCATGAGTTGTACCTCCTTTGGTATTACTACGGTAAACCTTTACGCACCCTATGTGGCTACACATTACGGTTGGCAAACTGCATTCCTTGCTACAGCCATCTTACCGTTGGTAGTACTTGTATTATGTTACTTCACAGTGCGTAAGCCGAGTGCAGAAATTCTCGCACAACGAGAAGCAGAGGCTTCTGAAGCGGCTGCTAAGCTTGGCGTAGGACAAACGTCTTTAGTAGAAAACTTGAAGCATATCGTTTCAAACCGTAACATTCGTTGCTTGGCAATTGCTGGCTTCTTCGCCACAGGTACGACTTGGGGCGTAACGCAATGGGCGAACTTATACATGGTTAAACAATTAGGTGTAACGGCTATCTATGCAGGCCAAGTCATGAGCGTGTTCGGTACGGCTGCGCTAATTGCGAAACCAACGATCGGTATTTTATCTGATATCTTACCAATTAAGAAGAACCATTTAGCGGCTCTCGTTATGTTCTTGTTTGGGCCCGCTTTAATTTTGTTTGCAAGCACGTCAAATCCAAATATGCTCTTTGTAACAGGTCCGATTCTTGGTATTGGGGCCTTCATGCATAGTGCGTTGACCAATGCTCTCGTAGTTCAATCTGCAGCACCTCATTTGCGCGGTACTACAGCGGGCTTTGTAAACTTGTTTAACCAAATTGGTGCACTCTTGGCACCACTTCTCTTGGGCAATGTCCTTGTCATGACGGGTAGCTACCAAATGTCTTTGATGTCTATCGCTATAGCTCCTATTATTGGTGCATGTGCATTATTCTTTATTCGTCTTAAATAATATAAATGGATCCGTACATGAATTGCTCTTCTAAAAATTGCGTCTAATTGGAGGGCAGATCAAAACGGATCCTTTTTTGTAATTAATATGTATATTGTGTATGGTGTTCTTTTATTATATGATTAAGTCATAGTACAGGAGGGAGGGGTGAAGATGGAAATCATCTGTTTTGGCGATAGCATTACGCGTGGCTATGATGTGCCCTATGGACGCGGTTGGGTCGAAATCTGTGATGCATCCATAGAGGGTGTTAATTTTACAAACTACGGTGAAGATGGCTGCTCCGTACAGGGTATGATTTATAATATTGAAAATTGGGCGGTTACTGCTGTATCCGATCCAACACGTCATATTTTCTTGATGTGTGGCACTAACGATATTTTACAAGGTCGAGATAGTACCTATGTGTACAAGACTTTGGTGAAAGCTATTGAGCTTGCTAGTACAAAAGGGACGGCAATCATCGGTTTAGAAACTCAAATTGATAGCGATATGGACGGATTGGATCTGGTTGTACGAGAGGTTAATGAACAGCTAAAAGCTTACGCAGAGGCGCATAATATTAAAGTTATAGATTTCTATACTACCTTGTTTGAAGCAGATCAAATTGGACAAATTGTCTTTGCCGGAGAGGTTCATCCCAACGAGCGTGGTTATCGATTAATGGCGTATAAGGCATTAGAGGTCTTTACGCGATTATAACGGAGCTATAATAGAACTGGAACGGGATTATAATACAACGTAATATAAAGAACATAAAAACTCCCCTAATGAGTTGCCTCATTGGGGGAGTTAGTGATTTATAGTCTTTTGTGCTAGCGAAAGTTGGGGGCTTTCACCAGATAAAATTAAATTCGTAACGAATTATTTTTTAGATTTAGTAGATACTTTGTTATTGGACACCTTAGCAGATTGTGCAATTGCGTATGCAGTGCCTTTTACTAAATCAGAAGCTTCAGCAGTGTTGCCAGATACGGTTACAGCTGCTACAGTGTCTTCAGTTACTGCGAATAATGCAGTTGCGTAAGGGTGTTGTGCACCATTTGGCACAGTTACAGCACCGGATTTAACAACGATGTAACGACCGTTGTTGTTGAAGATATCGTAATGAGCGGCTTGTTTTACACCATCATAGCTTTCATTGTAAGCGAATAATGCTGCTACTTCACCACTTGCTACTTGACCAGATTGTTGCATGGAACGCAATTTAGCAGCTGCTACAGCTGTTGGTTGAGTCATGTTTACAGTGATGCGCAAAGAGTTGTTATTTACAACTGCTTCAGTGATTACGTTTGTAGAGAATACATTCGCAACACCGTTGCCAGCACGGTTGTAAGAGCTAGCAGTTTTCACTTGGTAGCCATTAGTGTATGCAGGCAAGTTATATGTGTACGTTTTGCCATTTAACAATAAGTCAAACGCATTCAATTGGTTAGCTTTGTAGCGAGAAACGTAGGAGCTGCCGTTGCCATTGGCTGTTACGGAGTTTACAGTTTCTTGGTATACAGGTTGGGCTTCAGTAGGGATAGGATCCATAATTTGAAGACCTACAGCTGTTGTTTGTGGTGCCACAAAGATTGGATCACCTAATTCTTTAGATACAGGCATTTGTTGAGCCATATCGCCTGCTGTATAAGGCACTGCTGGCAATGGTTTGTAACCAGGGCGTGGTGCACTTGTGGCATAACTAGTTTGATAAGCTGGCGTAGCCGCTTGTGGTGCAGGATAAGAATATTGCTCTGCTGAAGCACGTTCGTAAGCGCGTGCATTAGCATCGATAGTTGCAGCAAAAGCAGAGAAAGACATTGTTGTCGCTGCAAATACTGCAAAAGCAGTTGCTAAATGTTTTTTATTCATAATAATTTACTCCTAAATACATGATTTTACAAATAACACAGATACTAACTTGTATTATATAGGAATTCATGCTAATTGTAAATAAAATATAAAATATTATCTTAATTATAAATAAATATAATCAGATGAGTCAAATATTGTACAATTAGCCATAGAATGTCATATTACTATATAATAATAATCAGTATAGTAATTTATTATATCGAAAAACTTCGTTTGATGCTATATCTAATTCGTATAGTGCTACAATTAGTTTGTGTAGTGCTATTATATCTAATGCGTTAACTGATATGAACAACATACATTTGTGGATTACATCAATTGAGATGGTGAAAGTTTCACTAGGGAGGTCTCATGAGTATTAGCGTCTATTATGGACGGGCTGGATCAGGCAAGACACGTGCCGTATATGAGCGCATACGTCAGGTCATGACAGATTGTCCAGGGGAACCAATAATTTTGCTTGTTCCTGAACCTGCCACCTATCGGGTAGAACGGGAGCTAGCTGAATTTATGCCTGAAAAAGGCTTTACTACAGTTCGCGTCGTAGGCTTTGGGCGTTTGGGTTATCAGGTATATCAATCGATAGGCTCAAAAGGGGCTGGTCAATCAAGTTTATCAAGCTTTGGCCGGTCTATGTTGTTGCGCCTTGTAATGAAACGTAAGCAAAAGGAACTGGGGCTATTAGAACAGGCTACAAAGCGGCCTGAGTTTTCCTCCGTATTGCAACAGCTTTTTTCTGAATTCCGCGCCTTTCGTGTAGGCCCTGCTGACCTAGAACGAGGGGCAGAGTCTGTAAAAAATAATATATTACAAAAGAAATTGCGCGAGCTAGCTATTTGTATGTCTGCCTATGAAGAGGAACTCAGTCGCCATGGGGAGCGCGACATCGATCCTATCATGGAAATCGTAGAGGCTTTACCACAGTCTCCTCTCATGGAGAATAGCCACGTTTTTATTGATGGTTTCCATTGGTTTACACCCACACACTATGAGTTGATTTATACCTTGTTTGATTTGGCAAAGGAAGCCGTTATTACTATCGATTTACCGATGGCCCCAAAGGCGTTAAATCTAGCTCGTCGAGGGGAGCATCTCTTCAGCCGTCCTTTAGAGATTTACGACACCTTAGTCGCTCGTTATCGCTCTAGTATTAACTGGGTTGGCTTTGATGGAAAAGGAGGTCCTCAAATTGTTCAAGAGCTAGAGGCTAATTACTTTGCTAGCCCTAGTAAGAAAAATACTACAGATGCAACGATTCCACTTATTCGAGGCTATAACAGGGAACGTGAAGCTGATGCGGTGGCTCGTCGCATTTTAGCCTATGTAGAATCGTCTGAAGAGGCTCGTTACCGAGATGTATGTATCATGCTACGCGAGTCTGAAACCTATGGTGATACTTTAGAAAAGGTCTTTACTCGCTACGGTATTCCGCACTTTATCGACCGTCAGCGGCCTATGAAAAACCATCCATTAGGCGAGCTATTGACGGCTCTCTTTGATATCGTGCGTCATAACTATAGTCGGGACAGCATGTTCCTCTTGCTCAAGACGGACTTGATGCCTCTTACGCGTGAAGCTGTAGATGAGTTGGAGAATTACGTTCTCGAGTTTGGTATCGACCATTATAAATGGGAACGTGAAAGCTGGCCGTACTTACGAGGCTTTCATGAGGGGCAAGATGAAGAGAGCCACGTAGATGCACCACGCAGAGCACGTGTTAACAAAGCAAGACAAACCATTATGGATATATTATCTCCATGGTTTGACTTTGCTGCTAATGCGGAGGGTCATACAGGGGCTGAGTGGGGTACACAACTTTATGGTTTATTAGAAATCTTACAAGTGCCAGAGCGGCTCTATGAATGGGCGAAGGACGCAGAAACTATAGGTGATCAAGAAGCCAAAGCTAGTCATGAACAGATGTATAATGCGGTTCTTTCCTTTATAGACGAAATTTCTATGGTCATGAAGGATGAAATATTGACTTTGGATGAGATGATGCTCCTCCTCGAAGAAGGCCTTAGCGATGTAAACTACTCTATGATTCCGCCGTCTTTAGACCATGTGGTGATTACCACTATCGAACGTGGTTACAGCCAGTGGTGGCCTAAGGTGTTCGTAATGGGCCTCAACCAAGGCGTATTCCCTCAAAGTATGGGAGATGAAGGCCTCATCAAGGATAAGGAGCGTCAAGAATTGGCCGATGCAGGCATTACCTTAGCAGAAGGGGCCTTGCCGAAGGCTTTCAACGAGAATTTCCTATTATATCTCGCCATGACACGGGCATCCGATTCGTTGACCTTGTCCTATGCGGGCTCTGGTGAGGATGGAACAGGTCTTGAGCCATCCCTCGTTGTAAAGCGATTAGAATCTCTTGGGTACGTAGATCAGGCAGTAGATATTCCTCTCTCCATTGCACCTGATACAGAGGCAGATTACATGTGGAGTCCGCTCCAAAGTCTGTCATTGCTATCTGAGCGTTGGGGGGCTCTCTTTAGTGGTTATGAGGTCAATCCTCTTTGGTGGGGACTCTATAACTGGGCTCGTGAAAGTGAAACATATCGTCCTCGTTTAGCGGAGGTGTCACGTGGTATTCGAGATAACAACGATGTGCCTGTCATTACGCAGGATTTAGTGAATGGTCTATTCTTGTCTAAAGGCTATATGTCTGGTTCTGTGACGCGCCTTGAACGATACCAACAATGTCCGTTCAAGTTCTATGCCCAATATGGTTTGAAACTAGAACCGCGTCCAGTACGCTCCTTTGGAGCTCCTGAAATCGGTACGTTCTTACATGCTAATTTAGAGCGCTTAGGTAATTATTTATTAGAAAATAACAAACAATGGCGTGACCTCGACGAAGAGGAACAAGAAAATCTATGCCATACTGTGGCAGACGAAATCTTGCAAGAAAATCAGCTAGGTGAAGAAACGAGCGATGCCTACCAAAAGGCCATCGAACAGCGTGTACAGAGAACATTACATGTGACGGTAGACCGCCTCGTAGAGTGGTCTAAGCGCAGCGATTTTGATACGAAGTATTTAGAGCAAGACTTTGGTCGTCAAGGTGGCTGGGACCCTATTCGAGTTCCTCTTGGTGAAGACCGTTACTTGCGACTCATCGGTCAAATTGACCGCATCGACGAATATACACGGGATGATCAAACCTATGGCATGGTTATCGATTACAAGTCGGGTGGTGCTCATGTGACGGCCCAAGATGTGTATTATGGACTTAAACTGCAACTCATGACCTATCTGTTGGCTTTGGAGTCCGCTTATGGTAAAACACATGGTGGATCTATGTCCCCTGCGGCGGTGGTTTACTCTTACGTGAAGAACCCTAAAATCCCTGCTGATGCGCCTATATCTTATGAAGATGCCGTTTTGTTGGCTAATGAAAGCGATGCTTGGCAAAACAGTGGGTACTTCTCCGATGATATAGAGTTGTTGACGCATATTGACAATAAGTTCTTGTCCTATGGATCTAAGCGAGGGCCTTATGTGCCGATTGCTACGAAAAAAGATCAAACCATTTCCAGCAGAGATTTGCGGAAGGTTAAGTCTACAGGTGAATTTGACATAATGTGCCGCTATACAAATCACGTGATGGCTGAGACGGGTCGTCACATTGGGGACGGGCAGTTTCCGATTAAGCCATATCAATTGAATGGCCTTAGACCTTGTACATTCTGCGATTACAGAACGGTATGTCGCTTTGACTCTAGCCGTAATCGATATAATTATTTGTCTAGATTGTCCGAGAATGACGCATTAGAACGGATGAAAGAGGTCTTAAACGACGGAAATAATAGTAGCGAAGGAGGTGAAAACCATGGGTGTTAAATGGACGCCAGAGCAGGAGTCTGCTATTATAGCGCCTAAGGATTCCTCCTTAGATAATCAGACCTTACTTGTTGCGGCCGCTGCCGGTTCAGGTAAGACTGCGGTTCTTGTAGAACGCATTATTACGCGCCTTAAGGACATGGATAATCCCTTATCTGTTCAAGAACTCATGGTTGTAACTTTCACAAAGGCTGCAGCCCAAGAGATGAGCGCTCGTATTGGCCTTGCCTTGGCTAAAGCTATGGAATCTACAGATGATGCTGCACTACAAGCGCGACTTGAACGACAGCTCAATCTGTTGCCATCGGCTCATATTTCTACATTGCACTCCTTTTGCCAATGGGTAATCCGGTCCTATTTCTATAAGCTCGACATTAATCCGACGGCTCGCATCGGCAATGAAGCAGAAATGGCATTGTTACAGCAAGAGGTATTAGCTGATTTATTAACTAAATCCTATGAAGAGGGTCTCTATAATATCTATGAACTAGCGGATTTCTTCAGCGACGATAAATCCGATGCGGGCTTAACGGCGAAGATTATGTCCCTATATAACTACGCCATGTCCCTTGCCAATCCCGATGGATGGCTACGAAAAGCCTTAGAGCCTTATAAAGAGGCGATGACCATAAACCCTAGCGATACGTTGTGGGGTGAATATATGTGGTCGAATCACATGGCTGTCATCGATCGCATTAGAGAGCGCTTAGAGCGGATGGAACAAATCTTGCTCGATCCAACAGGACCTCATAAATGGCAAAACATATACGATAATCAACTGGCTGCATTAGGTATGCTTTCAGCGGCTCAAACTTGGGACGACATGGGCGAAGCTTGTAAGCATGTAGATACCTTTATTAAGGACCAGTTCCGGATGGGCTCAAAAGACGCGCAAGCCTATGACCCTATATTGGTGGCAGAGTTTAAATCTTTGGGTGGTCAAAATAAAGATGACCTCAAAGCTATGCAAACCGCTATATTTACCGTTCCGGAAGCTACCTTGCAAGAGCAGTTTAAGGCTCAATATCCAATCATAGAAGGGTTAGTAGAACTCACAATTGCGTTCCACCAAGCGTATCGGGATATGAAACAAGAGCAAGGCATCATGGATTTTAGCGACCTTGAGCATCTATGCTTGGCCCTTCTCGTTGAGCCTAGCACAGAGGATGATCCTCAGCCATCTGACGTGGCGAAGGAACTGCAAGATACGTTCAAAGAAATCATGGTCGATGAATACCAAGATACTAACGGTGTGCAAGAGACGATTATTAACTTGATTTCTCGCATCGATAATAGGTTCTATGTGGGGGACGTGAAGCAGGCTATTTATAGCTTCCGTATGGCCGATAGTTCTCTGTTCATGGAGAAATATAATACGTACGGCGGCAATGATGTGGTAGAACGTCGTATCGACCTAGCGAAGAATTTCCGATCTCACGAAAATATCTTGGTTGCAACGAATTTCTTGTTCTACCAAATCATGACGGAAGAGGCAGCAGAGCTCAATTATACAGAGGCTGAATCGCTCATTCCTGGCCGCATCGTAGAGGATGCGCCAGAGGATTGGATCGGTGGTGACGTGGAATTACAGCTCTTAGATGTGAGTAAGGATACCCTTGGTGCTAGTGAAAGTGACGAAGATGAAGGAGATGATCCTGAAAACAACGAGCGTGAGCTAGATTTCATCATTCAAAAAATCAAAGAAATCTATGCTGCTAAGAAGCAGGTACAAAATCCAGATGGCACATTCCGTCAAATCGAGTGGCGAGACTTTGCTATTTTGCGCAGATCCTTAGCGGGCTGGGGCACCCGTGCCGTAGAAGCCATGCGGCAAGCGGGGATTCCTGCAGTTGTAAATGAGCGAGACGGTTACTTTGAAGCCCAAGAGATTCAACTCTTATTGGCGTTGTTATCCGTCATAGATAATCCGGAACAAGATTTGCCGATGGCTGCCGTGTTGCACTCTGGCCTGGTAGGCCTTGATGCCAACGAACTAGGTGCATTGCGCCTGTCTGGTGATGGCTCCTTATGGTCTCTTATGCCAGCCTATGCAGAAGAGGCTCAAGATGAGCGTTTATTGGCCTTTATTGGGCATATGGAAAGGTGGCGCACCTTATCGCGTCGTCACGGTGTGACCGACTTGTTGTGGGATATTTACGAATCTCAAGACTATGTAAACTATGTGGGAGCTATGCCGAATGGCCTCGTTCGTCGTGCCAATGTGCTCGCCTTATACGATAGAGCCAAGGGCTATGAAGCCTCTGGCTTCCGAGGGCTCTTTAGGTTCTTACGCTTTGTGGAAAGCTTGCGCGACAGTAATCAAGATATGCCACTTGCCAATGTGGTGAGTGAGGCGGACAATGTGGTGCGCCTCATGACCATCCATAAGAGTAAGGGCCTTGAATTCCCTGTAGTGTTCCTATCTGGTGTACAAAAAAGATTCAACATGATGGACTTGCGTTCAGAGCTTCTTATCGATAAAAATGCAGGTCTTGGTTTGAAAGGGTATTTCCCAGATATTCGAGTGTCCTTCCCGACCATGCCTTGGTTTTATGTGAAAGACGTAAAAGAAGCGGCCCTCAAGGCGGAGGAGCAGCGCATTCTCTATGTTGCCTTGACACGGGCACGAGATAAGCTGTTCATGACAGGCTTTATTAAAGGCTTTAAAAATTCTAAAGGTGTGTTAAGCACCATAGGTGAGCTCATTAAAAATGCGGCTTCCGTAGAAACTCAACAGTTACCGACAGATATTATTACACAAGCTAATGCCTATCTAGACTGGATGATTATGGGCTTTGCTCGTCATTTAGATGGTGGCAATCCATTGCGCGTAGCCATTGAGTACGAAGGACCAACTTATTTTGATTTACCGGATAAACAGTGTCGTTTAAAGGTTGAAGTTCACGACGGCTCACTTTACGGTGATCTCGATTACAAAGCGGATATCGACGAGACAACCATCAATAAGGTGCGTGAGTTACAAGCTGTTAATTCCGTAGAATTACCGCAGGAAATCGTGGACCGTTTTAACTATATCTATCCATACAACGATGCTACACGACGTACTGCTAAAATTTCCGTCAGTGAATTGAAGCGACGATTCCAAGAACGAGAACTTGAAGCAGGAACTATTGATACTTTGAATGAACCGATTGCAACGGTAGAAGTTTCAGCAGATGACCTAGCAAACTCCGTATTCGGTCGAAAGCCACAAGCATTACAGTCTGAAGAGGATGTATTGACCGGTGCTCAATGGGGGACCTTGATGCATGAGGCTATACAATGGCTACCTCTTGTGACGTATACGCAAGCTTCTTTGACGAAAGAACTCGATGCACTGGTGGCGAATGGGACTTTTACAGAGGAAGAACGGAATTTATTAAGCGATACGAGTTTGTATAAATTTTTTAGCTCTGATCTTGGTAAGCGCCTTATCAATGCAAAACGTATCGAACGAGAGTTGCCGTTTAGCATGCTCTTTGAAGGAAAACGCGTATACGACACCTTAGAGGACGGGGAAAATCTGTTCCTCCAAGGTATTATTGATACGGCCTTTGAGGAGGATGGCGAATGGGTTCTCGTAGATTACAAAACGGATCGCGTTACATCCGGAGAAGAACTCATTAAGCGCTATAAAATCCAAATGGACCTCTATAAAGAGGCCTTGCAGCGATTGACGGGAATGCCCGTGAAAGCATGTTACATTTATAGCTTCCGCTTACATGATGCAATCATTGTGGACTAATGTACATAGATTCTTATAAACTAATAAACACAAAAGCTCTCTATCCGTTGATAGAGAGCTTTTGTGTTACCAATTACTTGTTATATATGTGGTAGTTTAGGCAGATTTAAGGCTTTTTTCTTTTTGTGTTTTGCAGGTGCAAATACTTTGAGTACGCGTGGCAATACTTCAATATCCACAGGCATATCCGGACCTGCATCACCATCCATATTGGTCGATAAATCATCGACGTCAGATAGAAGTTCGATATGAGCTTTTTTCACCGTTAATGTCGTTGTATAACGAGAATTATAGATGGCACCACTGATAATGAGTGGTAATACGCTGAGAATATCGAGGATAAAATATTCCTTGAAGATAATGATACGCATATAACCATCATCTACAGAGGCTTCTGGCATAAAACGTTCAAAGCTAGACACTACATTGGTAAGTAGGGCTAAAACGAGAGGGGATTTGCAAATGAAATCGTCGTTCTCTGTTTTGATGCGGTACGTGTAGTCCTTTGTAGTGAACAACGCTTGGCCTGCTCTCAAGAAATACGCGAGAGGGCCGAGTATGCTTTTTTCCTTTGGCGTAACTTCATCCACAACCTTAGGAATAACACCAGCTGCAATATTATTGCAGAAATATCGATCATTACAACGGCCGATATCAATGGTTCGAGTTTCATTGATATCGATACGCCTGATAGCTTGCGTTGGATTTTGGTGAATGCCGAGCGCACGAGACATATCATTTACTGTACCAACGGGGATAAACCCAAAGGTACAGGAGAATCCACCTTGGGCAATACCATTAACGGTTTCGTTAACAGTGCCGTCACCACCCATGCAGAATACGGCATCAAACCCGCGCTCACAAGCGTTCTTAGCGAAACGTGTAGCATCGCCTTCACCTCTGGTGAATTTGATCTCAATCGTTTCGAACAATGTACTCAATTTCCATTGTAAATCGAGGGCGTAACGGCGCGCTGCACCGCCTCCTGAGACAGGGTTGATGATAATCAAACAACGGCTCATAGTATACTTCCTTACTTTCAAAAATGAGATATAGCTATTATCTATAGTTAAATTGACAGTCTTAATGATGAGTTCTATAATTGTAATGTATGCACTTAATTTCGCACAACATACTGTCTAAGATATGTTGTATACTATATTATACTCATTTTAACCATTCTTTGAAAGTCTGAAAGCATGAATGGTTAGTAAGGTTTAGGGGCTAGTAATGGGAAGACAAAGTTCAAAAGATAAATACAAATTGTCCGCAGTGGATTCTATCGAAAGATTACCTCTCAGTGAACAAGTATATTTAACATTAAAAACAGCTATCTTAACAGGCGAATTGATGCCTCAAGAGAAGCTTAACGAAGTAAAAATTGCAGAACAATTACAAGTGAGTGCTACACCTGTGCGTGAGGCATTCCGCAAATTGGCTAAAGATAATCTCGTAGTTATCGTTCCTTGGAAAGGCGTTACTGTAAAAGCTGACACGCCAGAAGAAATTGTAGCACTTTACCAAGTTCGTGAAGTAATGGAAGGACTTGGTGCTAGATTATGTGCTCGTCATGCTACACCTGAGCAAGTACAAGAGCTAAGAACCCTTTGTAAAGAGATGCATGAAATTGAAGATGCCACAGAACGTGTTGATGTGAATAGTCGATTCCATACAATGATTGCTCATTACTCTGGCAATGAACGCATTGTAGATTATCTAGCAGGTTTCCGTGAACGCGTTAATCGTGACATGTACATCAGCTCTTTCAATGCTGTACGTACACATGACTGTGATGATGAACATGATCAAATCGTAGACGCTATTGAACGTCACGACGAAGTAGCTGCAGAAACAGCTATGCGTCAGCATATTAACAATGCATTTATCTTTAAAAAAGCAAATGCAGAAGTACAACATAAAAAACTTAATGAAGTATAATGTCTGCTGATGCTGATGTAATAGGCATAATGACATATGAAAAGCTCCGCCATTGACGGAGCTTTTTTGATTGTTATTTTGAATAGTTAATTCAATTTTCATTTAGAGTATTTAGAGCATCTTGATATAAATTAGTTATCATTTGTTGTATTTAATTAACTGTTCTTTTAGTCTATCGGATTAGTTCGTTCTTGTTTTGTTTCGAGATGTTCTTTTGGTGTGGTTCAGAAGCTCTAGCCGTTTATAGTGTGATGTTAGGTGCGCATTACAGTTTTTATAATCTACAACACGCAGTCTTACGAGTTGACCTACGTTGATTTGAAAGGCTTGGGCAATTTTAAATAAAATTTCCAAAGACATGCCGGAGATTCCTGTACCACATTCTAATTTGCTTAAATAACTACGACTGATACCAATGTGACGAGCTAACTCTTGCTGAGACATATTTAGGGATACGCGAATAATGGCAATTTTATGACCTAAACAAACATATTGATGTTGTAAAAACGGGTCTTCGTATGTGTTGATCCGCAGTTTGGTGAGTGGTGTAGACGAGGGGTGCATAGGGACTCCTTCCTTTTCCCTACTCTCTAAATATAGTATACTGAGATTGTTAGCATCTGACTAATATAGAAAACTAGATAATTATCGGCTATTACAGATAATTACACGAATTGTGAAAGTAGTATTACATGTATGCTATAGTAATGTGAGCATACCATCTAGTATGTTATCTTGAGTAGAGGAGGCAATATGGAAAAATACATAGCCGTTGCCCTCGGTGGCGCCATTGGGGCCTTATGCCGTATGGCTCTCGGTGAATGGGTGATGACAAAGGTCAGCTCGTTTCCGTATGGTACGGTGCAGTACAAGTCGTAGGGGGCTTAATCCTCTGTTGGGTTGGCATGCTAGTAGTACGTCTACTCTGTACTATGTAAACATATTAATATTGAATAATAGTATTAAATACATTTTGATGTTATATAATAGCGTATTTTGTTATTAATGACTTGGGAGATATTATGAAATCTATTAGAACACAAGATGCCGTAGGGCAAACATTATTACACGATCTCGTAAGAATCGTCATAGGTGAGGTGAAAGACACGCCCTTCCGCCGTGGCCATGTAATTACAGAAGAGGATATTCCTAAACTCTTGGATCTTGGCAAGGAACATGTATTTGTAATGGAGCCAGAAGATGAGGGGTTCTTGCACGAAGAGGATGTAGCTCGTGCTTTATACCATATGGCAGGCGGTGAAAACATGCACGATGGCCCTATGGCACAAGGTAAAATTGAAGCCATTGCGGATGTAGATGGTCTTTTTAAGGTCGATGTAGACCGATTACATGCTATCAATAGCATTGGTGAGTTGACCATTGTAACAAGATTTAATAATACACCTGTGAAAGCAGGTGATAAATTAGCAGGTATGCGTTGTATTCCATTATTATTAGAAGAACAACAAGTAGAAGAGGCAAAAAAAATTGCTGATGGTAAGCCTTTGTTACATGTAAAGCCGTTCGTGCGCAAAACAATGGGTATCGTTACGACCGGCTCTGAAGTATTTGAAGGTCGTATTAAAGATGCTTTCACACCAATCATTGAAGAACGTTGTGCTGAATTTGGTGTTATAAAGGTAGCTCACGAAATTGTAACGGATAATACAGACGATATCGTGGCGGCTATCGACAAGGTGAAAGCAGCAGGCGCAGATATCATTTTCTGCACTGGCGGTATGAGCGTTGACCCAGATGATCTCACCCCAGGAGCGATTAAACGTTATGCAGATCGCGTAGTTACCTATGGATTACCAGTGTTACCAGGGTCCATGGTTTGCATTGCTTACTGTGCAGATGGTACACCAATCCTTGGTGTGCCAGGGGGCGTATTGTTCAGTAAACCGACTGCTTTTGATGAAATTGTGCCACGCCTCATCGCAGATGATGAAATCACCAAAGAAGATTGTATAGCGATGGGCCATGGAGGATTCTTGGGCTAATAGGCTTATATAATCAGGAGAACTAATATGTATGAGGCTGTGATAAACAGCCTCTTTTCATCAAAATAGCGGATAGTTGATTTAATATTAATCTGCACTTTCAGAAATCAGAAAATATGTTTTTTTCTGGAGTGCAGATTATAGTCAACTATCCGCTATTTTATTATTTCGTTCAATTGATTGCATTATTAAATACGTTATTAAAATGATTTTTTACCTAGTGTAGGGTGGCTACAACGTTTTAGCGTTAGGGTATCAATCATATGGACGGCTTCGTCCAATGTAATATCTTCGCGCTTCGTTGGTGTTTCTAGGACAGCTAACGGATGCTCCGTGCCCACCTCACCAGAAGGTAAGTATATATATTCTTGGTTGACGGTGTCACCAAAAATATAGCCGGCTTGTAAATGTTCTTTGTGAATGCGACTCATGGTCTCTCCTTAAATAATTTGCTTAAGTTTGAAGTCTAGATAGTCTGCAGATACCAATTCTAGTTTTGTCGTACCAAATTCCTTTGGAATCCGGTTAAAGGAAATTTGATCGTGTAAGTGGCCAAAGATGCAGATATCTACCTTATATTGCTCCATGAGGTCCGTAAAGCCCGAAGGAGCGTTGGACTCGTTGAATGGAGGGTAATGTAGCAACAATAACTTTGTTATAGGAATAGTCTCTATATCTATAATAGAATCAGGTGTTGATGAATAGGACTTTTTAGAACCGGATGATTCTGTTATACAGACCTTTGTTTCCGTCCTGAGTTCTTCAAGTACTTTATGTATTGCCTTATCCATTTCTTGAAGTGCCGCTTCAGTACGCATCACTTCTCTATCGTAAATGGATTGGTCCGTTTCTGGGGAAAAGTGGGAGTCTCCAGGACAAAGGTAGGCACGCGTTCCTCCGAATGCAATAAGGCGCGGACCTTCTTCGGTTTGGATGAGTTCTGCGGTGCCGTGACCTTGTATAAAGGTAATAGCGTCTCCCATGAGATTATGCATCTTGTTTGCCGATGCCCACCAATAATCATGGTTGCCGCGAATCATATATTTTTTACCAGGTAGAGATGCAATTTCTTGTAAATCGCAGGCCGCTTCTTCAAGGCGGAGAGCCCAGCTCATGTCACCTACGAGAAAGACGATATCTTCATCGCTTACATTGGCATTCCAATGCTCTTTGATGCGGGCCCAGTGATCATTCCAGTGAGGACCAAAAATATCCATCGGCTTTGTAGGAGGATTGCCAGATAGATGGAGGTCGCCGATGGCAAATACTTTCATAAAAATCCTTTCAAATATGTATGGTTAAACCATATATAAAATTATCTATCAAATTATGTACGGTCTATGGTTAGCGCTATTTAGTAGCTTGAAAATAAGGCGTAATATCGTGCTTGATTTTAGCAGCTCGTCCCTCATCGCAAGTTTGTGGAATTTTGTATCCTACATAGAGGGGCGTCGTTACATAGCGCGCCACTACTTTGATGTAATCATAGCCGTCCTCAAGATTATATACGAAGTAATTATAGGACTGGCTAAAGTTTGCTACACTATGCAATACATAGCGCAAAATTTGCTGTAGGCGAAGGGCTACAGCACGAACCGGTGTATCTGGTTTAAAGCGAATATTGTACTCAAAGAACCCGATAATCGGATGGGTAGACAAGGTGATGCGTACATCTTGATCCTCGTGTAAGAGCCAACCCTCCATATTTTGCACCGTAATATCTTTATGGTAATCGTAATTCTCAAGGCCTATGATTTGGCTGTGAGGATGGCGAATAGAGCCACCGGACATATAGCCATAATTCTTGAAGAACAGTACGGATTTAAACTCTTTACGCTGACGAGTTTCGCGCCATTTATCGAGACCAAATTGGAGAATATGGGCGGCTTCATCTGTAGGTAAGGTGGAAAATTCGCCTTCGTCGGTTTCCGTTTCAATGATGACGGTAGGCCAAGTTTTTTCTAATACAGGATACTTGTTCATGAGCCATATAATATGACCTGATGTATCGAGAATATCCGTTAATTTGGAACGATCACAGAAGGGACAACGCACTTGTTCATTGCGAATATTGACGGGCTTTGTCCGTCCTAATTCGATATTAAATCTAAGTGGTTTGTTCATCATGTGCCTCCTCCCTTGTAAGAAATTCTATACTCTTAATCATACCACAACTAGCACATTCGTACATGAAATAATGGTATAATAATAATGTGTTATTTTTGTGACTAAGGAGGCCCTATGAAACCAACGACGCTCGTATTTCCCATTGATGAACAAAATCGTATATTGTTAGGGCGTAAGAAGCGTGGTTTTGGGGCTGATAAATATAATGGTTTCGGTGGTAAACTGGATGATGGTGAAAGCTTCCGAGAGTGTGCCATTCGCGAACTCTATGAGGAATCTGGCCTTCAGGGGACCCCTGAAGACTTAGAATGTGTCGCGGCTTTTGATTTTCAATTTCCTTTTGATGAAAGCTTAACGCACGTGAGTTATGTGTATTTCTTGCGTGCTTTCACAGGCAATGTAGAGGAAACAGACGAAATGGAGCCTCATTGGCTAGAACCGAATCAAATTCCTTATGGACATATGTGGGATGGTGACCGCAGATGGTTGCCGATGTTGTTAGAAGGTAAGAAATTAAAAGGACCTATTGTGTTTGGACGAGATAATAATATGGTGGATAAGATGGATTTGACCACTGTTGATACTGTTCTTGAAAGCGAACACTTGGCGCGCATCGATCTGTATATTAATGGATGATGAATGTACGATTTGTTACAATTTAACGTTAAAATCGTTATCTGGTGGGTATTGGAGTATAAAATAGGGACTATGTAGCCGTGAAAGTGGTACTAGGCTCCTAAATTTATAATATATTGAGGTAATATGACTGATAAAAAGAACCCAAAGTGGGTGCCACAGCTATTGGCGTGGTATGATGTACATAAACGGGAGTTGCCGTGGCGCGATTGTGGGGACCCTTATAAGATTTGGGTGTCCGAGGTGATGAGCCAACAGACGCGCATTGAGGCGATGAAGCCCTATTATGATAACTGGATGCGTCTATTTCCAACCTTGGAGGATTTGGCAAAGGCCTCCGAAGATGAGGTGGTTCACGCATGGCAAGGGCTTGGTTATTATAGTCGTGCTCGTAACTTGCGTCTTGGCGTAAAGGACGTCGTTGAAAATTACGGCGGTATCGTGCCTCATGATCGTAAGACCATGGAGTCCTTAAAGGGCGTAGGCTCTTATACGGCAGGGGCTGTGCTGTCCATGGCGTACAACGAACCAGAGGTGGCTGTAGATGGTAATGTGTTGCGCATCTATGCTCGGTTGTATCGCATCTTTGATGATATTTTGAGCACTAAAGGTAAAAAGGCTATTACGGCTATCGTAGAGGAGACTTTGCCTCACGATCGACCTGGCGACTTTAACCAAGCCTTGATGGACTTTGGGTCTGCCGTATGTATTCCAAAGACACCCCGCTGTGGCGAATGTCCTATTGTAAATATGTGCGAAGCATACCAACATAAGGATACAGATAAACTACCTGTGCGTATCAAGAAAACAAAGGTAGTAGAGGTGCCTTTATTCGTGGGGATCTTGCAGTATAAAGGCTATTATTTATTGCATAAACGGCCGAACCGTGGACTCTTACGATCCATGTGGGAATTCCCATCTGTGGAAATGGTATCTGCCTTTGAGGACGGAGAACGAGGCCTTGAAGAATTAGTTCAGGCCCTTGGATTTGATCTATCTTTGCAACCAGTACTTGTGAAAGAAATAACACATGTTTTCTCTCACCGAAAATGGTTTATGAAAGCATTCCGCGGTGATTTAACGTACACAGGGGATGCTAATAATATATCGATTGCAGATATCCAACAGCAATTGCCAAAGGACTGGATACTCATCAAGCGTGATGAGTTCTCCGACTATGCTTGGGCGGGACCTCATGGTAAACTGACGGAAATCGCAAAGTAATTTGTAGGAGCAATGAATGAGAATTCTATTTAATATCATTTTTTCTGTCATCCTCGTAATAGGATTGGTAGGATTTTGGGCTCTATTCCTCAACTTGTGGAAGCCTAAAAAGAAATGGCCTGCCTGGGTGGGCTATATCATCATTATCGGTGCGTGGTTCGCGGCTATCCGATACTATATACTCAATCAAGTGGATTTATATGGTACGATGTACTATCCTTTGATGAATATGTTTCGTACTGAAAGCTACGGATTACTCTTTGGCGTATTCCTAGCGATTCCTGTATTTATCATACTTAGTCTATTATATTGGACAATCAATAAGATTTGGAGCAAAACACCAGAGGAAAATAGAACAGGCCGTCGTGCTTTCTTTAGAACTGCTGCAACTATAGTGCCGTTGGCTACTATCGGTGGTTCTAGCTATGCTGCCTTTGCAGGTCAACAAGAGCTAGTAGTAACTCATGAAAGCTTTGGTTACACGAACCTACCACCTGGTTTGAAAAACTATAAAATTATACAACTTAGTGATATTCATATAGGACCGAGTATCGATTTAGATGACTTTGATGAAATCCTGAAACTAGCGCTTTTACAAAAACCTAATCGCGTTGTTATCACTGGCGATCTCATTGATAAGCTTGCATGGTTACCGCAAGTCTGTGAAAGACTGACAACCTTTGCAAAACAAATCCCAGATGGGGTTGACTTTATCTTGGGAAATCACGAGTATCATCACGATGTAAATAAGGTACTTGACGCACTTAAACGAAATACACCTATGAATATTCTTGTGAATAGTAATATTCAAATCATGGGTGGCAAACAACCTGTATATATTGCGGGCGTTGCGTACGATAACGATCGGGAAAAAGAAAAGCGTGAAGCTATGATTGATAAGGCTTTGTCCGGTATTCCAGATTATGCCTTTGTTATCCTATTGGCACATCACCCTGAATTCTTTGAAGAAGCCATTGAACGTAAAATTCCGTTGACTCTATCTGGCCATACACACGGAGGTCAAATTGTATTCATGGGCGTGCCATTAGTACCAACGGGCACACCATATACAAAAGGTCGCTATGTAGAAGAACAAAGCGTATGCTACGTTAATAACGGCACAGGACACTGGTTCCCAATTCGTATCAACTGTCCACGAGAAATTACGGTTATTACATTCTTTGATGGAGTAGCTTAGTTTGAAAGACAAACTCACTATAGGTATACATTAATGTATAGTAAATCCTTTATTTATAAAATCCTTATATGTATTATTGTGCTTATGCTATTTGATATCTCTCTAATCTACGATATGACAGCGGATATATATAAGAGATATCTCAAAATAGCAATACTAGTGGCAATTGGATGCCATTTAGACTTATATCTGGAACTCAGTAAACAAGAAATACTGCTAATACAGGCGTTTAAGGATGATACATTTAACGAGACCTATGAACTGTTAAATACAAAACAGGCTATTTTCATTATATTCTTGGTTGTGTTAATGACTATAAATATTATGAAATATTAGAAGACCATAGGGGATAAACTAGAAGAGGTACTGTATTTTAGATACAACACCTCTTTTTATTATATGAATTTATATAATAATTGTGATATATTAGAGTTAAAATTTTTAGTTGTGTTGTGAAAATATAGTTTTTATGTTGGGAGTAAGTATATATTTCTAAAAATATATAATTATTTTGTGCGAGGCTTAGTACTTTTTTTACTTATATGTATTCCATATAGTCTTGTCACAAATCCAGAGTTGATTGAAGATGAATTAGACTTTTATTTCTTTGTTATTGCATATGTCATAACACTTTTGTTTTATGTGGTATGGAACTATATTTATAACTATTTAAGACGTAAAAGAGGGTAGCATTTGTGCACATTCATTTACCATTAGTTCTGAAATCTATCTTTTTTCGGTGATTGTTTTATATTGGCTTATATAAAATACTGTTAAAAAACTTTCACCATTATTGGTATCTATATGATAATTAAAAGTATGAAACAGTTTTTAGTTGATGAATTTTGTAAGTTTAAGATTGAAGTAATAGCGTTAATTCAATATGTAAGGAAGCTTAAAACACTTACGATGAATGTACAAACTTATCTTTCAATAAATATTTTAGTTTTCTTGGGCATAGAAGCAAATATTTTCATGCTTTCTCTTCCTTTTGATAGAATATATAATCAAGAATACTATAATATGTTATTTTATGTAGGGCATACTCTTTATATTCTTTTTGTTTTTATTACAAATTACATGCGGTTGAATTATTATAAAAAGGCTTCTCTTAATTGGTTTAATGTCATTATAATGATTTCTTTAGTAATGGTTTTACTTTTGGGTAAAAGTATTACTATTTCTAGTTCTAATTTTAGCTTTAGAGGCACTACTGATTATATATTGGGGAATGAGGTACTATGGAGCGTAGATACACCTGAGATGTTCTTTCCTTTTCTGATGGGGCTGATACTATTTTGGGCATTTGGAATCGATAAATTGTGGTCTGCTCATAATACTATTGAAACTAATGGGATTATTTTTGATAATAAAGTTATTGATGTGTGTTGGGGCAATAGAAATGATTTAACCGATGGGCAGATCAAGACTTTAAAGTTGTATTATAGTCGTCAGGATACATATCCTTTTTGGGTTGATATCTATAAAAGCATTTTAATAGATAGTTTATGGTTTTATGGACGCAGTACTGTTCGTCAGTGGCATATGTTTAATGTGTTTTTAGCTTTTATTATGTATAATTTTGTTGTAACTTATACTATTGAGCCATCCATTCTAAGATATACTTTATACATTTATCTTACATATACTGTAATTACTATGATATGTAGACGCTTGATGGATACCAATAGTAGTATTTTTTGGCTTATTTGCTTATTTGTACCTTTAGTTAATATATATGTGCTGTATTTACTATATAATAAAACATCTGCATTATATGATCAGGAAAGTAACTCAATCTTTTATTATCCTTTATAACTGATATTCTCCTGCTATGAGAATCTAGTAGCAGGGGGTATGAAAAAGCTGAATTAGTGAGAGAAAATGAATAAACTAGAAGAGATAAGAGGTTATCTATACATGAATGAAGAGATTGAATTTAGGTATAACGGTTTAGAGTGCTTTGTGACTCCAAATAATGTTGTTTGGGAATTTTGGATTAATGATGAATGTGTTATTAAAGAGCCAGATTTAGACACTTTTTTAATGATACCTTGCTTAGAAGGTCACACAATTAGCGATATTTTTGCCAATGAGTTATATGATGAGAAATCTCTGTACATTTTTTAAACCTTTAGAGAAAGTATTATATGTGTAATTGGTTTATATTCGATTAAGCAAATGACTTGAAAATGCCAAGCGTACTAATTAGTCTGTTGCGTTTAATATCAGTATTTATAAGGTGATCGGTAGATCCTTAAGGATAAGTATGTTTGACTAGAAAAATTAGGAAGGAGTAAACATCAATGAGTGGTTCAGAGGTTTCTTTATATGACGAAGTTATTGAAGGCTTGAGATGTAACAGGGAGTTAGAACTATATTATAATGATTCTACATATGGGATTGTTACTTATGGTGCATTATGGCAACTATGGAAAAATAAGGATCTTTTAGATGAATGTAATGATTTTTTACCGTTATTAGAAAATCCAATAATAAATGGTAGGAGTTTAAAAGATATTATAAAGACGAAAGATTGTGGACTACTTTTAATGTAAAAATGATTGAATTATAATCTAATAAAACTATAGAAGGAATATAGATGATAGACTTAGAACCTATTAAACAGATAAAAAGTCCAAGTTCAGAAAATGTTATAATTTTTGCTTTGCGATGTGTAAATTATATGAATATAAATGATAAACTTAATGGTTTCATTGTTATGGACCTGGCGTGGAAAGAAGTTAATACCTATTCTTAATAATATTAAGGAATTCTATTTTTATCAATTATACGAATTTAGTGATGACATAATTTTAATGTGTACCAATAAAGGGATAGTATCTTTGTCATTGATTGATTATTCTGTTCGTATTATAGATGAAATAGCCAAATATGATAAAAAATTTGCATACTTTGTTTATGAAAGTGAAATAAAAGAATCCTTTCCTCGTAATGAAAAATTAGTGTGTTTGGATACAAATAATATTACGATATTAGATGATCTTAAAAAGATTCAGATTCAAAACCCTATTTCTGTTCCGTATTTTGACGTATCTATGACCGAAAGATATGGTTTAGCTGTTGCAGAGAATCAATTGCAGATTTTTAATCTCAATGGAGATACAAAAAGCAAGATATTATCCTATAAAAGACCATGGTATGGTGAATGAGCTGATCTATTTGAAAAAGATGATGGACTTCATCTATATGTTATAAGTCGTAATGATTTGGACGAATTAACAAGTCTTTCAGAATATGTAATTCCATTTGACAAGACGCCTAGTTATGTAATTTTATTATAAGCTTTATACGACTTATTAAAGGTGAGATTTGATTTAGATATTTTGTAACTCTACGTTTAGAATAATTGCCTAACTAAAAGAAGGACTGTAAACGAATGCTTTAAAGTAGTATTTCGTTTACAGTCCCTTTTATTTTCCGTTCATTTGAGGTATGAGAGGATGTTACAGATATGTCATAGATATGAGAGAGATTTTATTTCATGCGAACTGCTTCGGCAAATTCGTCTTCGGTCATGAGTTTTTCTTCCAAGATGATTTCTTTAATAGAGCAACCGCGTTTGTACGCTTCTTTTACCACCTTTGCGCTCTTGTCGTAGCCAATATATGGTGTTAAGGATGTAGCAATCATGAGAGATTGTTCTACGAAGAAGTTGAGTTTTTCAGGTACAAATTCTACGCCGTCGATGCAGTGTGTTGTGAAAGAGTTCATAGCGTCTGCGAGGAGGCGACAGCTTTCAACAAAGTCATAGATCATGATAGGCATGTATACGTTCAATTGGAACGCACCGCTACCTGCACAGAGCGTCATAGTTGTATTGTGGCCGAATACTTGGGCGCATACCATGGTCAAAGCTTCACATTGAGTAGGATTTACCTTGCCTGGCATGATGGAGGAGCCCGGTTCGTTTTCAGGAAGATGCCATTCGCCGTAGCCACAGCGAGGGCCAGAGCCTAAGAAGCGCACATCGTTAGCGATTTTGAATAGGGTAGTCGCTAATGTGTTAAGTGCACCGTGAGCCATCATAAATGCATCTTTGAGAGCAAGTCCTTGGAATTTGTTATTCTTAACACGGAATGGAGCGCCTGTTACCTCTGGCAATACAGTTTCCATAAGGTCTAGATAGCCCTTAGGTGTGTTCACACCTGTACCGACCGCAGTACCACCGAGTGCTACGTCGAGTAGGTGGTCAGCATTTTGAAGGAGCATAGTTTTGGCAGTTTTTAGGCCGTCCACAAAGGCGCTAATTTCTTGGTCTACCATGATGAAAGTAGCATCTTGTAGGTGGGTACGACCAACTTTTTGCAATCCTTTTCCTTTTTTCTGCAATTTTTCAAAGGATCCGATAAGGCCGTCCAATGCAGGAATTACGCGTTTTGTAATTTCAAAGTATGCACAGATATGCATTGCCGTAGGGAATGTATCGTTTGTACTTTGGCCGCGGTTTACATCGTCGTTAGGATGGAGCGGATTAGATTCATCTAACTGTTTAGCCCGGTGAGCGATGACTTCGTTCACATTCATGTTAGTTTGTGTGCCGGAGCCTGTTTGGAATACGGTTAACGGAAATTCTTCATCCCATTTGCCATCCACGATTTCATCTACTACTTGTGCGATGAGTTTCGCTTTTTCCTCAGTTACTGCGCCACACTTTGCATTGGTTAAAGCACATGCTTTTTTGACAAGCGCAAGCGCTTTGATTTGTTCAATAGGGATGCGGTGGTCACCGATTTTAAAATTATTGAACGAGCGTTGCGTTTGAGGTCCGTAAATTCGTCTAGCGTCGACTTCGACTGGTCCCATTGAATCATATTCAATTCTTGTTTCCATAATGTTTACAACCTCCTTAAAAGACATGCCGACCCTACTGTCGGTACTTTAATTATATAAAATCCTGTATATTTGTACAGAATAAAAGAGAATGATTTCTATTTTCATATAATTGATAGGTGTATATGCATAATGCGCATATAAGAAAGGGGATGTATATTGCGCTTTCCTTCTCCCCATACCTTTATGATTTCAATCTATATGTAAGATTGATAATGCGTTATATGTAGAAAAATTATAAATTAAATATTTCATTTGGTGAATAATGAAAGGTCTATTCTTAGGGTAAACGATTAGGTATATATTAGCGTGGTGGTCCTCCAAAAACGACTTAGCGGCCCTGCGAAGCAGGGTGGGTGGCTTTGGAGGCTTTTGGAGGGCTACCACGCTTAATAAAGTGTTTTGGATACAGAATAGACCTTTCAAGATATTTGTGGGAAAACTTAAATTTATAATTTTCATATGTATACATTATAAATATCGCATATATATTGAAATCATCGCTTTAACACGATAAAATGGAAGTAGCTTAGTATATTGTTTTAAGTTTATGATTTCACAGAGGAGGTAAGTACTTATGAAACATGACTTTACGAGCCATAACCTTCATCTGCCGGAACTGACGTTACGTGGGATGCTACTTGGTGCATTGATTACTGTTATTTTTACAGCATCTAACGTATATCTCGGTTTGAAGGTTGGTTTGACATTCTCGTCATCCATTCCGGCAGCAATTATTTCAATGGCGATTTTACGGTTCTTCAAGGATTCTAACGTTCTTGAAAACAACATGGTACAAACGCAGGCTTCTGCCGCTGGTACATTGTCCGCCATTATCTTTATTTTGCCAGGTTTACTCATGCTTGGGTATTGGAATGGATTTCCTTTCTGGCAAACATTTTTGCTCTGCGCATGCGGTGGTTGTCTAGGTGTATTATTCACCATTCCATTGCGTCGTGCCATGGTAGTGAATAGTGATCTACCATATCCAGAAGGCCGTGCAGCAGCAGAAATTTTGAAAGTTGGCTCTCACAATGGTGAACAAGGCTCTCAATCTAGCTCCGGTATGACAGACATTGTGTCCGGTGGTTTTGTAGCTGGTCTTATCAGCCTTTGTGCAAATGGTTTCAAAGTGCTTGGCGATAGCATGAGCTTCTGGATTCCTGTGGGTAGCAAAGGCATTACTCAAATTCCTTTGGGATTCTCTACAGCGTTGTTAGGTGCTGGTTACCTTATCGGTATCGCTTCTGGTATCGCTATTCTCGTTGGTGTACTCATCGCTTGGGCTGGCTTCGTACCTTACTTAACCAATCTATATGCCCCAGATGGTGGCGTAACTGCTAAATTCGCAATGGGCATTTGGAAAGAAAAAGTTCGTTTCATCGGTGCTGGTGCTATCGGTATCGCCGCGATTTGGACTTTAATCACTTTGATCAAACCTATTATCGAAGGTATGAAAATTTCTGTACAATCCATGAACAGCAGTTCTGCTGAACGTGAATTGCATCGCATGGATACAGATATGAGTACAAAATCCGTTTTAGGCGTATTCGTTCTTATTCTTATTGGTTTAGTATTCACCTTCTGGGACTTCGTATCTGCTGTACCTATTAGTGCAGGCTTGATGTGGACACTTGTTGTAGTAGGTATAGTAGTAGCGTTATTGATCGGCTTCTTTGTAGCTGCAGCATGTGGTTACATGGCAGGCCTTATCGGTACATCTGCTTCTCCAATTTCCGGTATTGGTATTTTAGCAACTATTATTTCTTCCTTAGTTGTATACTTCATCGCAGCGGAAAATAATTTGTTTGCTACACAAGCTGGTGTTCAATTCGCTACTGCTATGGCTATCTTTATGACATCCGTAGTTATTGCGATTGCATCTATTTCTAATGACAATTTACAAGATTTGAAAACTGGTCAACTCGTTGGTGCTACACCTTGGCGTCAACAAATTGCATTGTTACTTGGCTCTGTAGCCGGTGCTGTTGCAATTGCTCCAGTTCTTAACTTGCTTTACCAAGCATACGGTTTCACAGGTGCGTTACCACGTGCTGAAATGGATCCTAATGCTGCATTATCTGCTCCTCAAGCGACTTTGATGACTACCATTGCTCAAGGTATCTTCAACTCCAGCATGGATTGGGATTATATCTTAATCGGCGTTGGCGTTGGTATTGTGGCGATTATCGTAAATTTGATTCTCAAGAGCACAACTGCTACTTTAACATTGCCTCCATTGGCTGTTGGTATGGGTATTTATTTACCGCCTACTTTAGAAGTACCACTTATTATTGGTTCTTTCATCAGCTACTTCGTAGGTCGTTATCTTGTAGCTCGTGCTAAAATGCGTGCCGGTGAGCTTGCTGACTACGATGTTGAGCAATCGAATCGCCGTGGTGTTCTCTTCGCTTCTGGTCTGATTGTTGGTGAAAGCTTGATTGGTGTAATCATAGCTGTTATTATTGTATTGTCTGTTACAACTGGTGGTGGGGAATCCCCACTTGAATTAGTAGGTCCTGGATTTGAAAGCACAGCACAATGGTTAGGATTGCTTGCATTCGTATTCGCTGGTCTCTATCTTGTTCGCCGTGTTGTTACACACAAATTCAATAGAGAAGAAGCTCTTGCTATGAAAGCTGAGCAAGAACAATAAGAGGTTGAACAATGAAATTAAAACAGTCTGTACTCATCATGATGGCTGCTGCATTGCCAGTAGCCTCCTTCGCAGCAAGCGAAGTAATTCCTGTAACGCAAGATACTGTAATCGTACAAGCAGAACAAGCAAATACGAATCGAGTCAATCGTAACGATTTAACATATCGTATTTCTAGTACTGCTACACCTGAGCAGAATCGTGCGTTACGTTCTAAAGCATCTAAAGTAGATCGTGATGCAGTTGAAGTGGTAGCTCCAAATGCGGACCGCTACATGGACCGCAAAGAGGTTGCTGTATCTCCTGTGGAATCTACTACAGATCATTTGAACTTAGTATTCCCAGAGGTTAAATCTGTTAGCCCGGCGGTAGAAAAAGCGATCAATACGGCTATCAAAAAGTACGTTGCTAAAGTACAAAATGATGTAGAAAAGTTAAATGCTAAAGAATCTAATAAAACAAATGTAGTTATGTACTACGATGTTAAAACAGATAAAAACGGTATTTTCAGTGTATTGATTCACACGTACACAATGCGTGATCATGATGCCAATGGTGTAAACTATGTAAAAGGCTTAACATTTAACACTACAACCGGTCGTCAATTGTCCTTGTACGACCTTGGTGGTCTTAACAAAAAAGAATTGGTGAATGCGATTAATAATAATCAAGATGTGAAAGATAAATTAGGTGGCGATGTAAATATCGATAAAATGCCTACTGAGTTCTACACAACTGATGATTATTCCGTTGTAATGATCTTGCAACAAGACGTGGATGCAATCCACAGCGCAGGTACAGTATATGTACCGGTTGGTAACTTGCGTGACCGCGAAAATGATGTAACAAAAAACTAATCGAACTGTGTAAATTCGATTATGTGTGTATAGTAACAGCTGTTTAATTGTGAAAAGAACCGCTCCTAAGGGGGCGGTTCTTTTTTGTCTATGTTATTGTTTGTCGTTATAATAGTTTACGCGCGGTGGTAATGGGAATTGAATGTTTCCGTCTGACTTTGTAAGCGGTTCTGGTGGTAATTGTAAGAATACATTATCATGGAATTTCTTTTTAAATGCTTTCAATGTCGATTTTTGAATAGAATCAACGGTAATGAGAAGGGCACTCGTATCAGTATTTGGGGAAATGGAAAGAATCTTTCCTTGAGGTTCTTTTTGTTGGTAAAGGGCGATGGCATCGGATTGATACTCCTCTAGTTGGGCCTGATTTAATTTACCCTTTGATACGACTACAGTTCTATCTAGCTGTGGATCATGAGCCTCTGTAATCGCTTTGGAAACAAGTTCAGTTTTCTTTTGATCCGTTAAAGATGCATGTAATTGGCCTGCCTCCCAGAATAGAGCCCCGTCTTGACGGAATTTGGTGAAATCATTGCCGTAGCCTAATGCTTTGTCGATGATATTAGCTGTTTTGTTTTCTACTTGTTGCTTGAACAATGTATTGTGGAAGGCAAGTGCTTGTTCTGTTTGTGTCATGCGGTACGCAATTTCCGCTGCTTCTGCACGAGTTACATATTTTTCAGGGTTAAACAATGTACCTGGAGCGTAGTTTGTGAACCCAAGATAGGCAAGCTCGCGAACGGCATCTTGTGCCCAAGGAGCTACAAATTTTTGGTCCCCATAGGCTATATTATCAAGAACTGTTGGGTCTTCAGTGGTATATCCTAAGTAATGGATATAGTTATCTGCTACTACCGCAAACTCTTGGCGGGACATATATTTCTCAGGTTTATAAGTGTCATCACCATAGCCGCTGATGATATTCTTGCGAGCTACAGATTCAATAGCAAGAGCAGACCAACGGTCAGATGTAATATCTTTAAATTTACTTGATAAAAAGGCGGCCGTACCATCATCCGTAATATTGTTGAAGAGCGCTGCTACTTCTTCACGTGTCATAGGTTGGTTAGGTCGGAATGTACCATCAGAATACCCTTTCATTAGGTTTGCTTTTGTTACAGTGCTAATCGAGTTAGCTGCCCAAAAATCACTAGGCACATCTGTAAAGATGTGGGCGCGGATTTTTTGAATATCTTGAGGTGTACCGATAGAGGTGTTTACAATTGCAGGTAAGGCAGTATTAGTAGATTTAACGTTAGCCGCTTCTGTTTTAGTAGTCTCCATCTTCGTAGCATCTGTTTTAGCCATTGGTGCTTTAGTTGTTTCCATTTTAGTGGCTTCAACAGTAGTTGCAGGAGCATGAGTTGTAGTAGTTGTGTTTGCAGAAGCAAAACCAAAGCCTGTTGTAGTTAATAATGTGCCGAGTACGAGGGCACGTAATGCGTGAGGGGTATTCTTGTACATAAAAATCCTTCCTAATCATGGTAAAGGCTAGCGCTTGATAGCCGTAGAATATAAACTTTCACCAGCATAAAAAGCTATATCCGTCGCATCATAGTCAACTAGTTGGCATGCATTGTGATATACAACAAAGCAGCGTAGTACTATCGAGTATACGCTGCCTTGGCTGGTTAAGTGTAACGCCGATTAGCGTTTTACTGTCATTTTTACTTTGGAACCGAATAATTTAGAGATCCCTTGTTGTGTTTCTTTAGATGCTGTAGATACAACTGCGTAAAGTTGGTTATTTTCTACATCAGGGAATGTAGCTAGAATTGTACCTGCTTTTTCATTTTTGTTGTAGTAGTTGCGGAAGTTTGTATCGATTGCATCGTATTCAGCTTGGCTGTATTGGGAGGATTCAACTACAACATAGTTATTTACAGTAGAATCACCACGGTTTGCAAGGTTAGCTTTTACTGTGGAAATATCGCTGTCTGTTTTCAAAGCTACGTGTAATTGATTGTCACGCCAGTACATTACGCCATAATTTTGGAATGCATCTTCTGTTTTATAAGTTTTATTTAATTCAGAAAATACTTTGTCTTCTAATGCAGCTTGTTGTTTTTGATCAAGTGCTTTTAGTGTGCTGCGACGAACAGGGCGAACGGTGCGAGTAGGTTCAGCTTTTTCAGCTACTACAGCATCTTTATTGCCTTTTACGTCTTTTTCAACTTTTTTTGCATCAGATTTTACAGCTTTATCAGCTTTAGCTACATCTTTTTTAGCGTCTTTACTTACTTTAGATGTATCTTTCTCTAATGCTGTATCAGCTTTTTTGGCATCTTCTTTTACAGCTGTTTCAGCTTTAGCTTCAGTTGTAGTGTGTTTTGGTGTTGCAAGGCCAGCACCATTAAGCATACGATTTAATATTGTTGCCGCTTGTGCTCTTGTTACAGGTTGTTTAGGGTTAAAGTTTTCTGTTGCCCCAGATGCTACGATGCCTCGTTGTGCCATGTATTGGATATCTGCCAAGTAAGCAGAGGAGATGCTAGCTTCGTCTTTGAAAGTTACTTTTTCTGCTTTTACAGGTGTAGAAAGATTCAATTTTTTAGCTAGACTAGCAGCAGATGCAACGAATTGTTCGCGGTCCATAGTTTTGCTAGGTGTGAAAGCTGTTTTAGATGTACCTTCCATTACGCCTGCAGCACTAACTAATTTGATAGCAGAGCTAGACCAACGATCTGCTTCCACGTCAGAGTAGGAGGTAGAGGATTCTTTTGTTGCAATCTCTGCTAATTCTTGTTCGTTTAAGTTGTGTTGTAGCACTTTGCCATAAATAGCAGCTGCTTGTTCACGAGTAATTTGTGCACTAGGTTTGAATGTATTATCAGCATAACCAGAAAGGTAACCAGCTTGTGTCATTGCTTGGATAGCATCGCGAGCCCAGTTATCTTTTGTGTCAGGGTATACACCAGTAGGTAAGTTTTCTTTAGTTTTTACAACTTTTTTACCTTCTACCTTTGCAGCATCTTCTTTTACATCATTTTTTACGGAAGTATCAATGCGTTTAACGTCATTTTTTACAGAAGTATCAACGCGTTTAGTATCGTTTTTTACGGATGTATCAGCGCGTTTAGCAGCGTTTTTAGCGGATGCATCAGCATGTTTTGCATCACGTTTTACAACTGTGCTACCATGTTTAGCATCATTTTTGACGGATGTATCAATACGTTTAGCATCGTTTTTAACAGATGTATCAACACGGTGTTCATCCGCTTTAGCAGATACCTCAGCTCTAGTAGCCACATTAGATACTTCAGATTTTATATGAGTCGCAGTTGTTTCAGCGTGAGCCATGCTGAATGTAGAACCAAGGGCCAATGTAATTGCTAAAGACAAAGATAATTTATTTAGTTTCATGAAAAGGGCTCCTTTCAAACTATACTTATATAAAATAAATTATAACACTTTTTAAATTTATACACTACTATAAGAAAATGTAATCTATAAGGATAAAACTTACATGAATTTGAAAATTTGAGTACCATTATATAAATATAGAATGAAATATAGATAAAAGTTGATTTTCTAGTAGTTAAAAATGCAAAATGATAAACATTCGCAAAATCTAGATTTTATGGGGCTTTTACAAGAAAAAATGATAAATGAAATAATAGATGTGATAAAATTCAATGTTTGTTATTACAAAAAGTCATAACGATATAAGAAATAAAAGGGTACATACGAATATAGCAATTCTTTGGACAATATCTACATGATTAATTTATAATTATAGCGATGAGCTTTTGAATATTTATTTGAAAGCATAAGTAATGTTCAGGGCAGAAATTTAGTCGAAAAATTCACTACTAAAAATTGCCATAACACATACATATCAAAATTTTTTATTAGGTTAAGTACTAGAAAAGACGAGGAAGATAATATGAAAATTCATCTTTTCCAACAGTGTTTGATTGACATGTTCTACCCTCATGTAGGTATGGCTGGTGTAGAAGTACTTGAAAGATTAGGTTGCGAACTTGTAGTACCTAAGAAACAAGTATGCTGTGGACAAATGTTCACTAACTCCGGTTACAATGAAGCGGCTATGGACGCAATTAAGAACACAATCGAATGCTTTGAGAACGCTGAATATGTAGTCAGCATGTCCGGCTCTTGCGCTTTTGCAATCCGCGATGAATATCATCATTTCTTAAAAGATCAACCAGAGTGGTTGGCGCGCGCAGAAAAATTGAGTGGCAAAATTTATGAATTTACTCAATTTATTACTGACGTATTAGGTGTTGAAGATGTAGGGGCTCGTTTCAACGAATCCGTTACATATCATACATCTTGCCACGTAACTCGTTTGATGGGCATTAAAGAGCCTCCTTTCAAACTCCTTAAAAACGTTAAAGATATCAACTTGATTGAATTACCACGTGCAGATCGTTGCTGTGGTTTCGGCGGTACTTTCTCAGTTAAAAACCCTGAAATCAGTGAAGTTATGACACGCGAAAAAGCATTGGAAATTGCTGGCACAGGTGCCAACGTTATCTCCGGTTCTGACCAAGCGTGCTTAATGAACATCGCTGGTATGCTTGATCGTCTTCATAAAGAAGGCGAAATTGATCGCCGTATCAAAGTTATGCATATTGCTGAAATCTTAAACTGCCGTTAAGGAGGAGACGACATGGCACTTATATATGACAATCGCCCCTATAAAACACGTATAAAAGAATGTTTGGCTGACGATTTCAAAGTTGCAGCTATTAAAAAAGCACAAGACGTGTTTTATGATAAACGTAATACAGTAGTTGCGGATGTTCCTGAATGGTTAGATTTCCGCGCTGAAGCGGCTAAAATTCGCGATCACGTACTTAACAACTTGGATTACTATGTAAGTCAATTTGCTGACAATGCTGAAAAAGCCGGTTCTAAAGTTCACTTTGCGTTCGATGACAAAGAAGCGACTCAAATTGCATTAGATATCCTTCGCCAACGCGAAGCAAAAATGATCGTTAAATCCAAAACTATCTTAACTGAAGAAATTGGTTTGAACGAAGTATTAGAAGAAGCTGGTATTGAAGTTAACGAAACTGACTTGGCTGAATTTATTTTGCAAACTGCAGTAAGTCCTCCATCTCACATCGTAGTACCAGGCCTTCATTTTGAACGTAACAAAATCCGCGAAATTTTCGCTGAAAAATTAGGTTATACAGGAACTGAAAACCCTACGGAAATGACTCACTTTGTACGTGGTTATGTACGTGAGCGCTTCTTAAACGCTGATGTAGGTGTTAATGGTTGTAACTTTGCAGTTGCTGAATCTGGTACATGTACAATCGTTTCCAACGAAGGTAACGGTCGTATGGCTAGTTCTATTCCTAAGACTCAATTAATTTTCTTAGGTACAGAACGTATTGTTCCTGATTTCAAAGCTCTTGATGTTATGATGGAAATGTTGAACCGTTCTGCAGTAGGTTCTAAGATTTCTAACTACTTCTCCATGATGACTGGTCCTGCGCGTCCTGGTGAAGCTGATGGTCCTGAAGAAACTCATATCATCATTATTGATAACGGCCGTTCTGGCATCTTGGGTGGTACATTCCAAGAAATGCTACGTTGTATCCGTTGTGGTGCATGTATGAATATCTGTCCTGTATACCGTCACGTTTCCGGTCATGGATATGGTTCTGTATATCCAGGTCCAATGGGTGCTGTATTGACTCCATTATTCAAAGGTTACGATGTAGCCGGCGATCTTCCATATGCTTCTACATTATGCGGTGCATGTACAGAAAACTGTCCAGTAGCTATTCCATTGCATGAATTGTTGATGGAGCACCGTCATATCATGGCTGATATTGAAAAGACTCGTCCAAAAGCAGAAGAAGCTATCTTCACAGCAGCTGCTAAGATGTTCGGTAATGCAACATTATTTGATCTTGGCACAAAAGCTGGTGCTATCGGTATGAACTTAATTAGTAATAAAGAAGGTAACATGCCTGAATGGACTCAAGCTATTCCAGTTATGAACGGTTGGACTAAGTCTAAAGAGTTGGGTTCCTTGAAATTCAAGAAATTCCGTGATTTATATGCTGAACATGAAAAGAACAAGAAGAAGGAGAAAAAATAATGGATGTAGCTAAACGTAATCAATTTATTGCACGTTTATCTCGTGCATTAGGCCGTGATCAAATTCCTACATTTGTAGAATCTTTTGATTATAGCCATGGTCCTCAAGAAACTATGTTCAAAGATTTATCTCATGAACAAGTTATCACTATGTTCAAGGAACAATGTGAACGAGTAGGTACAAAATTTGTAGATACTACACCTGATAAATTAGGTGAAACTATTATGGCTGTTATCGAAGAGCGTGGTAATGGTAAAGTTGTTTTCCCAAGCTCCTCCGAAGTTGAAGAATATAAATTAAAAGAATTATTCGAACAAGATGCAGCTTCTAATGGTGGTGTTCGTACATACTTCCAATGGGACCCAGCTAAAGGTCGTGAAGAATGTATTTCTAATACTGCTAATGCTGATATCGGTATTACATTCCCATACTGCGGTATCGCTGAAACTGCTACTGTAGTACAAGCATCTGGTGAAGAATCTGGCCGTGCAATTAGCTTGTTACCAGAAACTCATATTGCTGTATTGTATACTGATACAATTAATCCACGTATGACACAAACAATGGAACATTTGGCTGAACGTTATCACAATGATCCATCCAAATTCCCTACAAATATTTGCTTGATTTCTGGCCCGTCCCGTACGGCTGATATCGAGTTGGTAACTGTAGATGGTGCTCATGGTCCTATCCGCGTTACATATATCTTAGTTAATAGATAATATAGTAACTAGATTAACTAAAGGCGACTTTCTTTTGGAAGGTCGCCTTTTTTGTATATATTTCAGAATAAATAATATTTTATTTAAAAAATATAATATTATACTTGTATTTTTTTCGATATATGCTATACTAAGTTCATAACCTATTATTGTGATATGAATTAAAAGAGGTGTATTATGAATATTCCATTCTTTACAGATTACCTCATGTTAAGCAATCCACTAAGTATTGGTATTATCGCGGTGTTTGTGCTCGTGTTAATAGGTATTTATGTATTGCAACGCAAGGGCACATCCTTCGGTAATCTCGTTATTATTGGTACTATTGCTGGTGCCGTACTCGGTGTAGCGGTTCAAATTATTGCAGGCTTCCCTGATGATCCATCCAAAGTGGTTTACATCAAGGAAAGTACAAAGTGGTTCTCTCTCGTAGGGGGCGGTTTCATCGACTTAATCCGCATGCTTGTTATTCCTATCGTTTTTATCTCTATTGTTCATGTTATTTTGCACATGGAGGCAGGTGCTAACCTCAAAAAGTTAGTAGTTGCTATGATTTCTACAAATCTCGGCATGGTAGCTGTTGCTGCTATAGTCGGCCTAATTTTGGGGAATGCTTTCGGTTTAGGTCAAGGTTTTGATATTGTTGAATCTGGCAAGAAGATTCGTGAAATCAAACCTATGGTTGATACATTCCGAGCACTAATCCCAAGCAATCCAATTCAAGCGGCTGCTGAAACAAATGTTATCGGCATTGTCGTATTTGCAATTATCTTGGGTAGCGTAGCTCGTCTGTTAAAACAAACAGGGACAAACTCTATGGAGGTGTTTACAAAATTATTTGATGAACTTCACCAATTGATTTCCTGGGTAGCTGATTTCATCATTGGTCTTATGCCATATGGTGTAGTTGCTTTGTTAGCTTCTACATTGGCAACACGCGGTGTACAAGCTATTCTTGATATGGGCTTGTTCGTAGTATTGCTTTACGTTGGTCTTTTGATTATGTTTGTCGTACAAGCAATCTTGATTACTAGCTTTGGCTACAATCCGATTACATACTTCAAGAAAGCGAAAGCACCACTCTTATTGGCGTTCACTTCTCGTTCTTCGATGGGTGTATTGCCATTAACTGTAGAGACTTTGACAAAACGTCTTGGCGTAAATGCTACAACTGCTAATACAGTGGCTTCCTTTGGTACTACTGCGGGCATGCAAGGTTGTGCCGGTGTATTCCCTGCACTTGTTGTGGTGTACATCTCTAACGTAGCGAATATTCCATTCGATATGACTATGTACATCATGAGTGTTATCGTTATCGCTATCGGTTCCGTTGGTATCGCAGGTGTGCCAGGTACTGCTACAATGGCTGCATCCGTATCCCTTAGTGGTACAGGCCTTGGTGCGTACTTCACCTCCATTAGCCCAATCCTAGCTATCGATCCATTGATTGACATGGGACGTACATGTTTGAACGTATCTGGGTCATTAACAAATGCTCTCGTAGTAGACAAAATTATGGGAACTATCGATAAAGACGCATACAATAATCCTAACGAAGGTCGCGTGTAGGTCCCCAAGATTAGATATGAACTTAAAAGTATAGTTATTCCTAGCAGAACTTGAGTTTATAAAACTAATAACACTTAAGTTTATAAAACTAACAACACTAACAACACTTAATCATACAAAACCATCAGAACTAACATAAAAGAACAGCCATCGGGCTGTTCTTTTTTTGCCTTTTTAAAAGTAATAATTATTACAGATTGTAAAGAATAGTATTAATATTCGGTATAAAATTTGTGAGTTAAGCTATAAACATACTTATGCATGTATGGTATACTAACCGTTGCATTTATAAATCATGCTTAATAGATATAAGCCAAGAGGGTAATATATGATTAGACAAGAATTGAAAGATCGATTAATTGCAGATTATCCAAAGTTTGAAGATATGACGCATAAATTTTATAAAAAAGAAATGTCTATCGCTGACTATAAAGGTGAGTCTGGAGCTTTTGGTAGTTACGCAGAGCGTGGAGCTAACTCCAGTATGAGTCGTTGGCGTTTTAATGGGGGACGCATGACTCGAGAACATATGCAGTTCTTGGCGGACTCCATTCGTAAATATAACTTGCAACACGTCCATTTTACTACTGGCCAATGCTTGCAAATGCATGGGCTTGATGGCGACACGATTTTAAGCCTTTTTAAAGAGTGCCATGAACATGGTATCTACAATCGTGGTGCTGGTGGTGATAATCCAAATGTAGTGGCTAGTATTTTGTGCGGCATCGATTCTCGTGAAACTTTCGACATTACACCTTATGCAACGGCGATTAGCGAGTTCCTCATGGAGCAAATGTTTTACATCAAGATTCCTCGCAAATTTAAGATGAGCATCGATAATGGCTTTGATAGCACCCCGCACTCTACGTTCAAGGATTTAGGCTTTAATTTGACGAAACACAATACCTTTGATGTATATGCTTGTGGTGGTCTCGGACCGAATCCGCGTATGGGGATTCCTGTGGCACACGATGTGCAACCTGAGGATGTATTGTACCATGTGAAAGCTATGCTGATGGTCTTTGCGAATCACGGTAATTTTAAGAACCGTGGTAAAGCTCGGACACGTTATATGCCGGCAGAAATGGGTGGGGCGGAAGCTTTCATTAAAACCTATGAAGAAACCCTAGCTATGGTAAAAGAAGTAGAAAACCTAACTATTAATCCGGCTGATTACGCTTATGAAATTACAAAAACTGGTAAGCGTGATGATTCTGTGGAAAACTATCGTATTCACCGTCAAAAACAAGACGGGTTATACTATGTAGAATACCATCCGGCAGGTGGCGATGCGAACGTTGAACACTTGCTGGCGGCCCTTGACTATGCGGTGACACTTGATCAAGTAGAAGCACGTATTGCGCCAGACCAAGCATTGTTTTTCATCAATCTCACAGCTGATGAAGCACGCAAAATTGCGGAATTAACTGATGATAGCGCTAAAAATGATTTCCGCCGTTCCGTATCTTGTGTTGGTTCTACTATATGTCAGATTGGTATGCAAGACTCTAACGGTCTTTTGAAAGATATCTTCGCACACCTTGAAGAAAAGGGCGTAGATACAAGAAAACTACCTCGTTTACATATATCTGGTTGTCCACACTCCTGTGGTACACACCAAATCGGCGAAATTGGTTTCCATGGTGCTGTAAAATTAGTAGATAAGAAACCTATGGTAGCATTTATCCTTGTAGACGGTGGCTCAGAACACATGGGCTCTGAAAACTTCGGTAAAATGGCCGGTAATATTGTAGCTACAAGAATTCCAGAATTTTTGGAATCTTTAGCAAATATTCTAAACCAATCCCCAGAACCAGACTTTGGGACATGGAGAATGACACACAAAGCGCAATACATGGAACTTATAAAAGCATTTGAGTAAATTCACTTCTCCGCTTGTGATGGGGCCCTGTTAGATTGCGACAACTCAATAAATAATAAAAAGAGTTCCCTCTTTGCTCCGTTCTTCGCAAAGTCGCTGCATAGGGAACTCTTTTTATTATTTGATCGTCTGCTATTAACCAGTCCCATCACAAGCTACATCTGATATTTACTCAATATGCTTTTATATGATAGGGGAAGCTTTTAGAAAATTAGGTATTTCCTTGCTCCGTCCTTCGTAAAGTCGCTGCATAGGTACCCAGTTTCATTTTTATAACACCTGATGTAAATTAGTCCCATAGCAAGCGACTTATCTTGCTAATATACAGAGTAGCCCCATCACAAGCTACATTGGATATTTATTCAATCTGCTTTTATATAATAGGGGGAGGGGAGAGACGGCCAAGTAATTTTGACTAAATTACTATCAAGACTAGCCGTAGGCTAGTCCTTCCTTCACGGTGGGCATGGCGTCACTACTATAAAGTTTATTATAATGTGTAAAATGATAGTGTTTTCTATGATTTGTTTCAAGGTGTAATTGTAATGGGGCTACATAAGTATTAGCTAGATTATTTACGCTTTTGGATGGGACATCTTTATAAATATAGTGATAAAAAAGTAAGAATACGCTTGTGCAGCGACTTTGCGAAGAACGGAGCAAGCAAGCGTATTCTTACTTTTTTTACCAAGTTGTACTAACGAGACGGGGCCCCATCCTAAAAGCGAATGAACAAATGTTAGTTGCGTTCCAATACAATTAGAATAATTGTTTAAAACTAGATATGACTTGATTTTGTATGTTATAATAGGCTTTATAGTAGTATTTGGAGGATATTCAGATGTTATTTACCGTCAATACAGAAGTCTGTACACGATGCGGCCTTTGCGTTGCTGACTGTCCGACAGGATTGCTGGTGATGTCCGATGCTGGACCTGTAACTGGCAGGGGAGGTTGTATCTCCTGTGGGCATTGTATTTCCGTATGCCCAACGCTTGCTCTCGATAGCGATATGACACCGCGTAAGGAGCAAATCGATATTACAAAGGAACCTAAGTTAACGCCTGAGCAAGCTGAACTATTTATGCGTAGTCGCCGCTCTATTCGTAACTATCAAAATAAACCAGTCCCTGTAGAGCTCATTCGCAAAGTGTTAAATGTTGCAAGAATGGCGCCAACAGCGACTAACACACAAGGTATTTCGTATATAGTAATCCGAGATAAACAAACGTTGCGCCGTATTGCTGATCTTGTTCTAGAGTGGATGCATTTAGCGGCAAAAACAGTGCCAATTATGCGCCTTTATGCTCGTGCAGCTCAAGCAGAAGTAGATAAAGGCAAGGAGTATATTTTGCGTGATGCACCGGCTCTCGTAGTGGCAATTGGCTCTAAAAAAGATATTCATCGTACCCATGATAGTGGTCACTCTTGCTTGTCTTATGCTGAGCTATATGCGCCAACATTAGGACTTGGTACTTGTTGGGCCGGCTTTTTTGAACATGCAGGCGAAGCAGAATACAAACCATTGTTGGAGATTTTAGGTGTGCCAGAGGATAAAATCATTGCTGGTGCAATCTTGATGGGCTATCCGCGCGTTCGTTATCGTAATATCGTGGAACGTCAACCACTGGACGTTGTATTCGATACTGAAGAATAAAATGAAAGCGATACTCTAAATTGATTAGGGTATCGCTTTTTGGCATATAATGAAACTTTTACATATAAAATGAGACTTTTACATATAAAATGAGACTTTTACCAATAAAAAGACCGGCCCCTGATATTATAGAGGTCGGTCTGTCATTTATTTAGTTCGCAGATGTAATGGTACCTTTGAAAGTATCATTAATGAATTGCTTGATGGCATCGGATTTGTAGATGTCTGCGATTTTTTTGTATGTTTCGTTGTCTTTATCTTGTTCACGAACGGCAAGAATCATAACTGCTAAAGGTTCATCTTTTGGTTCTAAGAAGAATCCTTGTTTTTCTACATTGAGCCCCGCGCTTTGAACGTAGTTCATAGGAATTGCTGCCACAACAACATCATCTAGACTACGTGGTAATTGAGCTGCTTCTAACTCTTGAATTTGAAGGTGTTTAGGATTAGATGTAATATCTGCTACGGTTGCTTTAAAGCCTACACCTTCTTTTAACGTTATGAGGCCTGCTTTAGCTAATAGTGCTAGACCACGGCCGCCATTAGTAGGATCGTTTGGAATGGCAACGATGGCCCCTTCTGGAACATCAGCCGCACTGCGTACAGAGTTGCTGTATAAGCCCATTGGCATTAAGATTGTTTTGCCGATAGCTACTAATTTGGACCCATTTTGTTTGTTAAAGTTTTCCATAAATGGAACGTGTTGGTACGCATTCAATTGGATATCACCATCAGAAAGAGCTTTATCTGGTGTTACATAATCAGAGAACTCTACAACCTTAAGGTCAATACCTTGCTTTTTAGCTTCCTTAGCTACTGCTTCTGCTACTTGGGCATGAGGACCAGCAGTGGCACCGATTTTAATTTCTTTTGGTGTTTGATCAGCTTGATTTGTGTTACTGCCGCAACCAGCGATGGCAAATGCAAGTGCACCGATGAGGAGTGGGGCAATAAATTTTTTGAATTTCATATAAACATCCCTTTCTACAACATATATAATGTAAATATCCTATCATGGGAATGGGCATTTGCATATTATAAAAACATAGCAGTTGGCTATAGATTAAAACTATGAGGCCTATTATAGAATAAAACTCTGAGGCTTCTCGTTTTAACAATTTTCTTAGTAAATATTTATAGATGTAGAGTTAAGTAGAGGTCTATTATAAATAGAGCTTTCACATATTAAATACATTTAAATATGGTATAATAAATTTTATAAAATTAAATTTTTGGAAGATGATGGCTATATGTATATCTATATCTATATTTATACTTATACTTATACTTATGATCCAATACTCTATCCTTAACTTTTGATAGGTATTATTTAGTATTAAGTACAGAGTGCTTAGTACTTAGGAGGAAATTATGTTTAATTTTGATTTTTATAATCCTACCCATATCGTATTTGGTAAAGACCGTTTAAGCGAATTAGATACATTGGTACCAAAGGAGGCAAAGGTACTGATTACATATGGTGGCGGCTCTGCAGTACGCAGTGGCCTTATCGACCGTGTGGTAAAGGTTCTCGGGAGTCGTAAGGTTGAACAATTCGGTGGTATTGAACCTAATCCATCTTTAGAAACATGTGAACGTGCGGTAGCTTTTATCAAAGAACATGGCGTAGATTTCGTGCTTGCTGTAGGTGGTGGTTCCGTTGTGGATGCTACGAAACTCATCGTTATGGGCGCTACCTATGATGGACCTGTTATTGATGTTATGAAGGCTGGAGTGCCAGAGGTGCCCGTTGAAATGGTGCCAAATCCATTACCCTTTGGTACAGTTATGACATTACCTGCAACGGGCTCCGAAATGAACAATGGTGCTGTTATTACGTATGGAAATGGTAAATTTCCTGTATTTAGCAGCTTAGTATTCCCTAAGTTCTCCATGCTAGATCCAACATTGACGTTTACGTTGCCTGAAAAACAGGTTAAGAATGGCGTTATTGATACCTTTGTACATACTACAGAGCAATATTTAACATATCCGGTAGAAGGACGCATTCAAGATCGTTTCAGTGAAGGCATCTTGAAAACTATGATTGAGATTGGCCATATAACTGTAGAGGAGCCTGAAAACTATGATATTCGTGCTAATCACGTATGGGCATCCACATTAGCTTTAAATGGTTTGATTGGCGCTGGCGTGCCACAAGATTGGGCCACACATCTTATTGGTCATGAATTGACTGCTGCGTACCATCTTGATCACGGTATAACATTAGCTATCGTATTGCCTGCATTATTGGAAGTGAAAAAGGCTGATAAGCTTGAAAAATTGGCACAATACGCTACACGTGTATGGCATATCACAGAAGGTACAAAAGAAGAAAAAGCGAATAAGGCTATCGCAAAAACTCGTGAATTCTTTGAATCTCTTGGCGTAGCTACTCATTTGAAAGACTATGGTATTGGTGTAGAAGCTGTGGATACAGTTGTGAAGCAATTAGAAGACCATGGCATGACACAACTTGGTGAAAAAGGTGACGTAACACCAGAAGTAGCTCGCGAAATTTTGACGCGTGCTTTATAATCGACATGATTGATGATTGATGATTGATGATTGATGATTGATGATTGATGATTGATGATTGATGATTGATGATTGATGATTGATGATTG